>Ga0302215_10000223_pt1 | contig 43149 bp, 35 predicted proteins | sample II_Fen_N3_1_FD_194580 | JGI IMG/M metagenome (GOLD analysis project Ga0302215, IMG submission 194580) | Peat permafrost microbial communities from Stordalen Mire near Abisko, Sweden - II_Fen_N3_1 | ecosystem: Environmental > Terrestrial > Soil > Wetlands > Permafrost | place: Sweden: Abisko... | reverse complement strand
TGCATAAAGTGGATAATGTTCATAGCATCCACGTACACACGCGAAACTTCCTGCATAGCCAAACGGAAATTAGCCATTACCTCATCAAAGTTAAGCACATCCGACTTTAGTTCGGGAACACCCTCCAGCACTTTTTTACCCGAAATCTCACAGCGTCCACCATTGATAGCCAATAGCAATGTTTTAGCCAGGTTACAGCGCGCTCCGAAGAACTGAATTTGTTTTCCTATTTCCTGAAACGACACACAGCAAGCAATGCCGTAGTCGTCGCTATGACGGGTAATTTGCATCAAGTCATCATTTTCATATTGAATAGACGATGTATCGATGGAAACTTTAGCACAAAAGAGTTTAAACGGCTCAGGTAAACGGTCGGACCACAGCACCGTGATGTTCGGTTCGGGCGATGGACCCAGGTTATAGAGTGTTTGCAGGAATCGGAACGATGTTTTGGTCACTTTATGACGACCATCGGCCAGGGCACCCCCTATCGATTCGGTAACCCAGGTTGGATCGCCGGCAAAAATATCGTTGTATGCATCCATGCGCAAATGGCGCACCATGCGTAGTTTCATCACAAACTGATCGATAAGTTCCTGCGCATATTCCTCGGTTATAAGTCCGCTTTGTAGGTCGCGTTCAATATAAATATCCAGAAATGAAGACACATTACCCAGCGACATAGCTGCTCCGTCCTGCTCTTTTACCGCAGCCAGATAACCTAAATACACCCATTGCACAGCTTCACGGGCATTCTCAGCAGGGCGCGTAAGATCACAACCATACATCTGCCCCATTTCTTCTATCTCGCGAAGTGCTTTTATCTGCTCGGCAACTTCCTCACGCATGCGGATACGTTCATCTGTCATGGGACCTTTGAGGCTTTTAAGGTCTTTCTTTTTAGCTTCGGCGAGGCGTGTAGTGCCATACAAAGCCAGTCGGCGGTAATCACCAATAATGCGACCGCGGGCATAATTATCGGGTAAACCGGTAAGAATGCCTTCGGAACGGAAAGCCCGAATTTCGGGAGTATATACATCGAAGATAGCTTCGTTATGAGTCTTGGCATATTGCGTAAAAATCTCCTTTACACGGGGCGAAACCTTTAGTCCGTTTTCGGCACAGGCACGTTCCACTACCGATATTCCACCATAAGGTTTTATGGAGCGTTTGAGCAACATATCGGTTTGTAGCCCTACAATAAGTTCGTTTTCACGGTCGATATAGCCCGGAGCATGCGAGGTTATGGACGAAACAGTTTCGGTATCGATGGCACGCACTCCGTTGCGCTGACGCTCTTCGCCAATGGCATTGAGGCAGATATTCCAGAGATGTAACGTGCGTGAAGTGGGCGGAGTCAGGAAACTCTCGTCGCCATCGTAAGGGCTAACATTATTGATGACAAAACTACGCACATCAATACGTTCCTGCCACTCACCTTTCTGAAATTCATTCATATAATACAATTGTTATTCCGGGAAATAAATAGTTATGATTTAGGCTGCAAAGTTACGGAAGCTTTTGCTTACTTCCAATTTCCTAAAAATGATTTAACGGGTGAATGAACATATAAGTGATTATATGTAAATTATTAAAAGCCTGTTTTGAATAGATTACAAGGCTATTGATATAATTATTACATAAAAATACTTATCATTAATTATCATTGAAATGCGTTCTGCCAAATAAGAATCAACCGCAAATATCCACCCAATCCGCGTTTCTATTCTTAATAAGATATGATTCAAAGAACTTAATTATCAATAAAGTACCATTTTGTCATGTACTTATATTTTTCTTATTATTCATATATCCTTTCAAATAACTAATTTTGCAGCCAGAAACAAGAGACTAAATATAAGCAAGGAGAATATAATGGAAAATACAAGCAATGGCTCAGCCAATATTAATGCCGCAGAGGTGGCCGAATTTATCCTTGATGCAGGTGTATTTCTGATGGCCTCGGGAGCACATTCGGGCAGGGTGTGGCGCAATTGCAGACGTATAGCAGAGCATTGGGGATATCGTATGAACTTTAACCCTACATTTACAGGTATACTGGTGAGTGTGTGGGACGACAAGGATAGCGAAAATGCAGTTACCCGCTACAAAACAGCTCCGGCCAATGTAGTTCATCTGGCAACGCTGACCCAAATAAGTCATCTTTCGTGGAAAATAGCCGATAATGAAATTGAATACGACGACGCCCGTCGCGAACTTGAAACAATAAAACAGAAAGCAGCCTATCCCTTTTGGCTGGTAGCACTCGCCGTAGGCATATCGTGCGGATGCCTCTGTACACTGGCAGGTGGCAACCTGATAGATGCTGCACTGACTTTTTGCGGAGCTTCGGCCGGCTCGGTAGCCCGATATTTTATACTGAAAAAACAATTCAACCTGTTTATATCCATTATTATTGCTTCATTTATTACCACTTTAATTGCAGGCACCGATACTATCTTTGGGTGGGGACAGGCGCCCGAAATGACACTGGCTACCTCTGTTCTCTATCTTATTCCGGGTGTTCCACTTATCAATAGCGTAATCGACCTGCTCGAAGGTTATTTTTCGGCCTCTATTGCCCGATCCCTTTTTGCTGCATCCATATTATCGAGCATAGCCGTGGGGATGATTCTAAGTATTATGTTGTTGGGTATTAATAATTTTTAAAGTTATGGAACTACTATCATCTGTATTAATCGATTTTGCACTGGCCTTTTGTGTGGCTTTTTGTTGGGGTATTTTATTTGGAACACCGTGGAAGGCATTGCTGGCAACCGGTTTATTAGGCGGCATTGGTCATAGCATTCGGTTCATGCTGTTGCAATCGGACCTTGGTCTTGTTGTTGCAACTCTTATAGCTTCGGTATCTATCGGGTTACTGGGTATTTATGTAGCCAACAAAGTACACAATCCTCCGGTAGTGATTACCATGCCGGCCTGTATAACCATGATTCCGGGATTATACGCATATCGTACCATGTTGGCCGGAATCAAACTTAGCGATCAGGCCATATTAGATAAAAATCCTAATATCATTCCTACCATTGCTCACAATGCAGTACTTACCTTTTCGTTGTTGTTTACCCTGGCTGTGGGTATCTCTATCAGTGCATTGCTATTAAGAAACAAGAATATGAAAGAAATACGTTTCTATAAAAGTAAAATACTGTTGAAAGATAAATAACTAAAATAGCCCCAAATAATCTCCGCTGATGACTACTTACATGAAGGAAGTTGATCACTTACATGACGGATATTGCCAACTTACATGACGGATATTCATCACTTACATGACGGTTGTTGACCACTTACATGACGGATATTCATCACTTACATGACGGATATTGCCACTTACATGACGGATGTTGTCCACTTACATGACGGATATTCATCACTTACATGACGGATATTGCCACTTACATGACGGATATTCATCACTTACATGACGGATATTGCTACTTACATAAGGGATGTTGACAACTTACATGACGGATGATGACAACTTACATAAGGGATGTTGATAACTTACATGAGGGATATTGACCACTTACATGACGGTTGTTGACTACTTACATGAGGGATATTGACCACTTACATGAAGGATATTGACCACTTACATAAGGGATAATGTTAACCCGTACCCCTGATAGGTATAACCATACTATGGATAAATGCAAGTTATTAGCCACCCTGAGCAATTAAAATAGAAGTTTTGCGATTTGGGTTTTGCGATTTTAAATCGCAATTATTCGTAATTAGATGATATACTCAAATTAAAAGATGTTGCCCCCCAATAAGTACACCATCTACCCTCCCCTATACACACACTTAAAAGCTGAATTTTACTAGATATCACAACAAATTTATTAGTTACATTAAAATATTTGACTAAATATTTTGCTAATTAAAATAATTACCATAAATTAGCCGCCGATTTAACCTGTTTGATAATGTGTTGCTGAATATTCTGATTCGAAACTAATTTCAAAAATCACTATATTTACTAACTTTTAAAAATTTATTACGAATGGAAAAAAGAGAAGAAAACAAGCTAAAAATGCTTTTGGCTACACGAATTTTTCTTTTATCGAATCCCGGAATTCTGGCTAAGATTCCGAATTCGACAAAGTTTATGGCCGATCTGGATGCTGCTATTAAGCAGATTACTGAAAATGAAAATGAGCTGGAAGTTATCAGCAATAATGGTAACACTACCAACAAAGACAATCTGCGCGAAACACTGGTGAACAACATCTCTGAAGTAGCTGGAAAAATTCAGGCTTTTGCCCTGTTTACCGAAAATACGGTACTGCTAGCCGAAACAAAGATTACAAAAAAAATGATAACCAATGTTTCGGAGATAAAGATTATCAACACTGCCAACGGACTTTATGGACGTGTAGCAGACCATCTGCCCGAACTAAAAGATTACGATTTGAACGCAGAAACACAAACAACTTTCCGTACAAATATCGATAATTTTGCAAATTCGATAGATACACAATCGCAGTCAGGAACAAACAGAAGTGAACTAAAACGCCTGGTAAAGGAAGGTTTCGATAAAAGCGATGCCGTGCTAGTGAAGCTCGACGCAGGTGTGGAAATTGTACATAACAGCGAACCAGCCTTTTATGCCGGTTATAAAAAAGTACGCAAAATACCCGAACTGGGCAATGGTAGTCTGCAAGTACAAGGTACACTGGCCGATGCTGCAACCAACAAACCCATACCCGGAGCCACCATTAGCTTTTATGCACACGGACAAACCACTGCTATACTGACTAAAAAGACGGCTGCCGCAGGAGGCTTTAATGTAAAATCGCTCCCCGAAGGTATTTACGATATCAGTGCCGAAAAAACAGGTTACAAAACCTACACAGGCACTTTCACTGTAGTGTTCGAAGACCTCTGCCGCATGGATATTACACTGGAAAAACTATAAGAGAAACACTCCTCCGTAACTGTAAGCAGACACGGAGGAGTGTTTTTTTAGGGTCAAATTATAATTGAGTAGAATTAACATAGTCTAAAATACTTGGAAAAGATAAAAGCAATATTAGTAAGAAAGATATATATCGTATTCAGGTATCTTTCTTACTACTTAAGTTGACTATTAGATTTAGTAGTTAACAGCTCAAAAAAATCAATATAACTATAAGATGGGGAATCAACAACAATTATTAACTTCAGTTTCATTAATTGGGAAACATTACCGTGAAATGGAACGTCTGAGCGGAGAGAGTTTTAATCTATTCAAACTCATTGGAGTTGAGAACAATGAACTTAAACACTCCATGATTTTAGCTGACTTGCTAAATCCAAAAGGTTCTCATGGTCAAGGAAGTATTTTCTTAGAATTATTTACAACTCAGCTAAGCGTATTTCATTTTCATTGTGATCATGCTTTTGTTAAAGTAGAAAAGAATATAGGAAAACGTACAGAAGAGGATGGTGGAAGACTAGACATTTATATTAGCGACCAACATGGAAACGACATTATAATAGAAAATAAAATATATGCGGGAGATCAAGAAAATCAGTTGATTCGTTATGCTAGTACAGGTGCTAATTATATCTATTATCTGACTCTAGATGGACATGATGCTTCAAAGCTAAGTACAAAAAATGAGTCTACACAGTTGAAAAATGGAGAACATTATCATTTACTATCGTATAAGTCAGACATTTTATTGTGGTTGGATAAATGCAGAAAAGAGGCAGCACACTTGCCACTATTACGTGAAGGAATTTCTCACTATATCAACTTACTAAAATATATAACCGGACAATCAATAAGTAAAGCCATGAACAACGAACTAAGAGACCTATCCATACTGAATCCGCAAAATTTACAGGCTGCCGCCGACATTTCTGCTAGTTTTTCAAATGCTAAACATCAAATACAATGGATTTTCTGGGAGGCATTGCGTAAAGCTTTGGAGAAAAAAGGAATTCAATTAGAAGATAACAAAGTAAATACTGTAACCTCACAACGTACATGGAATTACTATTATGGAAAAGATAAACTCTATGGATTATGGACAGAAATATATAAGAATGATGAAATCAGTTTGCACTGGGGCTGCGAAGTAGATCACAAAATATATTTTGGTTTTACTATAGAACAAAATGGAAAAGGAGGTATTTCCAACAAGGAAGAATTCCAAGAATTTAGAGATATTGTAAAAAGTAGTGATAGTTTATATCAAACTACAGACTATTGGCTCGGTTGGCAATATTCAACACCACAATTAGACTTTAAAACCTTTGATTCAAATGCTATTTATAGTCTGGCAGATAGTCAAACATTGGAAGCTATCGTAGAAGCTATCTCAATGAAAGCAGTAAACGATATTAAATACGTAAAAATTGAAATTGAAAAATCATCAACAGGCTTATGATTTATTTGAAACTCAATCTCATTAGAATACGTAACTGACGCAAGTATGAATAAAACAGAAAATTAGTTGGTAAATGGAATGAGTCTTGACCCCAAATACCTATTGAATGGTACTAGATGTCAGGGCTAACGCCGTACAATATAAAAAAATACACTCAACTATATTTACAATTCGTTTTTTCTGTCAAAGGCCGGGAAAACCTGATAAAAAAAATTACAGTAGATGAGGTAGAATAAATATTTAACGAACAATATAAAGCATGGGGAAAAATGATTATTTTATGAAATCGTTATTGATTTTGGTAGGTTTGATTGCATGTTTAACACCAATAATACACGATTACAACTTATATTCTAAGATTGGACAGATTGCAATGGGTGTTTCTCTTATAATATCTGCAACAATAAAAAACAAGTTAATTAAAGGTATAGTTGCATTAATTGCAGCTATCATAATCCTATATAGCTATTTTAGCATATCTTTATTTCTGCCAAGTTTGTAGCATCAGGTACTTGACGCAAGCAAACTTAGTTGAGAATGATAAGCATTTGCTGCGAGCCACCAATCACGGAGGCATCACATGTAAAATAATAAATAAAATCAATTACAATTTTAATATAAAAAAAACAAACATTACAAAACGAGACTTTAGATTTTTCTTATTAAGCTTTCTTACTATGTTTATCATTGCTCTGGTTGACAATTGGGCTGACTTTAAGAAAGGTTTTAACGAAGGAAATGGAATAGTTGGGTTTCGCGGTTTTTAACCGCGGTATTAATAACAAACGCGTTTAAAAACCGCGAAACCCATATCCAAACAAAAACATGAATTATATTATCCACATTAAAACAAACTCTTATGAAAATAAACTCTACTATCCTCTTATTGCTTATCTCGTTAAGTGCATTTGCACAGTTTCCGGCTCCAACAAATTTTTCATTGCAAGGTCAGTACATTGAATTAGGGCAAAGTAGCTTTTGTTTAGGTTCGCACCCTGTGACAGGTCCCTCAAACTGCTCATCATACTCTTGGGAGGCACCAACAGAAACAACAACTGCTACGTTAGACCATTATAATGTTTATTCAAAATATGAAAGTGTAGTCAAACTTTCGTTTTCAGAGACTAGTACTTCGCATTGGTCTCAAGCTGCTCCTTTAGGAGATTTTTGGGTAACTGCTGTTTATACAAACCCTACAGGTGAATCTTTACCTTCGAATGTTGCAATTGGCTGGACTGCATTACCAACCGAAAATAAGCTTATTAAATCTACTACAGAGAACATTATTTTCAACTACAGTGAGCAAACACTTAAAATCAGGACCGACAAAACCATGCTAAAATTGAATTTAATTAATTCAAATGGTAGAGTTGTAAAATGTATTCAAAATAATTCAAAGAGTATCAGTATTAGTGAACTACCAAAAGGATTCTATATAGTTGAGGTTTATTGTGAAAACGCTGATATACTAAGACAAAAGATCGTCAAATAACTTGTTGGGAATAAGAAAAGTAAATCTCTCTTACCCCCACTTCGGGTAATTAAATTTGAGACTAGTTTCTACCCCAAATACCTTTTTGAATAAACAGTTGTACACGATTAACGGTTACATAAAAAAAATAAATGTTTAGAAACAGAGAAAGAAGAAAAAGAGAAAAGTTGCTCAATGAGTTTGGGAATTTAAAAGTTGATTCATTTAATTTTGAATATATAGAAAGCTATTTCCGGAAAAAAGACCATTCAGTTAATACCCAGATCCTATCAGATAAAACATGTAACGATTTGGATTTCCAGGAATTATTCATGTTTACCGACCGAACAATCTCAAAAGTTGGGCAACAATACCTCTATAATAAGTTAAGGAATATCCCCTTACTCCCAACAGATAATGCCATGCACGAAAAACTGTTGGATGAATTTATGAATAATTCCGACTTTCGGGTGTCTGTTCAGAGCAAATTAGGCAAACTAACTGATCAGGAAGTGTATTACGTTGCGTCACTCTTTCAGGACGAAATTTTAAAACCACCCAAATGGTATTTTATTGTACCCTTGTTGTCGTTTACAAGTGTATTGTCCTTTATAATGGTATTTTTCAACCCATTATTTATCGTCTGGATTGTGGTATTAACTATTATCAATATCATCATTCATATATGGAATAAAAAGAATCTATTCAATTATTTCAGCTCTATTCCACAACTGTCCAAACTAAATGGAGTTGCTCAGGAATTATTTAAAAATGACATTTTGAAGGAAATTAATCCGAATTTATTGAAATCGACAAGTGTGATTAATAAGGTCAATAGTCGAATGTCGGTTTTTAATATGGAAGTCAAAATACAAAGCGACCAGCAAATATTTTTTTGGGCAATATTGGAGCTTATCAAAATGTTATTTCTAATTGAACCATTATTTCTGTTTGGAACATTAAAGCGCATTGACACAAAAAGAACTGAGATTGAGAATGTATTTCTGTTTGTAGGAGAAATAGATGCTATGGTATCAATTGCTTCACTTCGCAAGGGACTGACAAACTTTTGTATACCAACAATTATTGACGAATCAAAAAGTCTTACTGCTCAGGGAGTTTATCATCCGTTGATTGAAAACTGTGTGAGAAATAACCTGAAAGTGAACGATAAATCCATTTTGCTCACCGGTTCAAATATGTCGGGAAAAACTTCATTTATCCGTACTATCGCTATAAATGTAATAACAGGATTGACGATAAACACCTGCTTTGCAGAACATTTTTCGATGCCACGCGTGCGTGTTTACTCTGCCATAAGAATTAGCGATGATTTAATGAATGATAAAAGTTATTATTTTGAGGAAGTAATAACAATCAAAGAAATGATAGATAAAAGTAAAGGCGGATACCTAAATTTATTCCTACTCGACGAGATATTTAAGGGTACTAATACTGTGGAACGTATTTCGGCCGGCAAAGCAGTTTTATCTTCATTGAATAATGACAATAATATTGTTTTTGTATCGACACACGATATAGAATTAGCCGACTTATTAAAAGATGAGTATGATTTATACCATTTCAGTGAAATTGTTGACCATAAAACAGTTGACTTTGATTACAAACTAAAAGAAGGTAAATTAAAAAATAGAAATGCTATCAGAATACTTCAAATAAATGATTATCCCGAAAGTATTATAAAAGAAGCTATTGAAATATCAGAAGAGCTTGATAAAATTTCGTTGGCTAACACTGGTAATTGGGCATTGGTTGAGTGATATGAATTTGGGCTCTCCCTATATCTCAAGTTTAATTGTTGTTGTATAACTAGTATAGCCAGCTATATCTGGAGGGAAGCAAGGCAATATTATAAACAAAACAATATTTTTATATAAGTGAACAATATCTGATTAAATGCTCCGTTAATTTTTTACAAATTCAAATAGCTTAGATAACTTTTGAAGGCTAAAGCACATGTAAAAAAGCAACACAGATATACAAATGAAATTCCCCCATCTACAACTTCTTGCAACTTGTTGCAGTTTATTGCTCGGCAACTTAGAACTACAGGCACAAAAATATACAATAAGTGGTATTGTAAAAGATTCCATTAGCGGCGAAAATCTGATTGGAGCGCACATGGCAATTGAAGGATATCAGGCAGGAGTAAGTACTAATACTTATGGTTTTTATTCAATTAGTTTATCGAAAGGAACTTACAAAATAAACTATTCATACTTAAACTATTCAGGTATTTCGAAATTAGTAACTCTAGACAAAAATATTCGTATAGATATAGCATTAAAAGAACTAAAATCAGAACTTAGAGAAGTAGTTGTAAGGGCAAACAAATCCAACACACAAAGTGCCAACGTGAGCCATAACGACATTTCAATTGAACGAATTAAGACAGTAAGCTCGTTAACTGGAGAGCCCGATGTACTAAAAACACTTCAGTTGCTGCCGGGCATTCAGGCAGTAAACGACGGAAATACAAATCTTTACGTCCGTGGTGGCTCGCAGGATCAAAACCTTTTTTTGTTAGATGAAGCTCCGGTGTATAATCCGGCTCATGCGCTTGGTTTTTTCTCGGCTTTTAACTCCGATGCACTGAAGAATGTAAGCATCTATAAAGGATGCTACCCAGTGCAATATGGAGGACGACTCTCGTCAGTAGTAGATGTGTCGATGCGTGAAGGCAACAATAAACATACAGCAGCTAGTGTAGGCTTAGGGTTGATTGCCAGCAGGCTAACAGTTGAAGGACCAATTGCAAAAGGAAAAGTTTCCTATATTGTTTCGGGAAGATATAGTAATCCTGGTACAGCACTCAACATTATAAGTCGGATGACGCCTAATATATTTAGCGACGACAACAAAGTGTGGTTCTATGACATGAACCTGAAAATGAATTATAAGATAGATAGCAATAATCACGTGTATGTGAGTGCTTATTCGGGTTACGATAATTTCTATTGCCAGGTGTTGAACAATAAGAACGAGATGAACTGGGGAAACCTAACAACTACAGCCCGTTGGAATCATGTATTTTCGAGTAAGTTGTTTGCCAACTTCACCCTATACCACAGCAATTATAATTATGCCTATACTATCCGAGAGGATATTCGTAATTTTATTTGGAAATCGAATGTAGTCGAAACTGGAGCGAAAGCCGACTTATCTTATTTTGTCAATCCAAATAATGCCGTTAAATATGGTTTGAGTGCCATCAGCCGATCATTCGCTCCGGGTTCTATCTCCCAAGCAAACGCAACTTCTATCATTAAAGCATTCTCCCTCGACAAAAAAAATTCGGCTGAGCTATCGGTCTATGTGCAAAATGATCAGACCGTTTCGGAAAAATTATTGCTGAACTATGGTTTACGCACAACGCTTTTTATGAACTATGGTCCGGCAACAGTTTACACATATTCGGCAAGCAAGTCGAGTGTCATCGATAGCTCAATGTATCGGAGTGGAGAATTAGTTAATTCGTATTATGGTTTAGAACCTAGATTTTCAGCACGATATATGTTGAATAAGTCGCTGTCGGTAAAGCTTGCTTACGCCAACACACGGCAGTTTTTACACCTTCTGAGTAACTCCACTGTTGGTTTACCCACCGATGTGTGGCTACCTGCCGATAAACATATTCGCCCGGAATCATCCAATCAGTATGTAGCCGGTCTATACACAACCTTCGCACACAATACCCTCGATTTCTCGGTAGAACTATACTACAAGCAATTGTTCAACATCATCGACTTTATTGATAATGCCAATTTGTTTCTGAATAAACATGTTGAAACACAAGTTTTACAAGGCGGAGGACGAAGCTTTGGCACCGAGTTGCTGTTGGAGAAAAAAGAAGGGCGCTTATCGGGTTGGATTGGATACACGCTGGCAAGGACGGAGTATAAAATTCCGGGCATCAACAATGGAGACTATTATTCGCCACGATACGACATCAGACACAATCTGTCACTTACGGGTAGCTATATATTGAATAAGGTATGGACTTTTTCAACTACCTTTAAATTAGCTTCTGGTGGTTTTATATCAATGCCTCAACAACTATTTTATGTGGATGGAGCGTCATTCTTCGATTATGGCAGTAGAAACAGCTATAAGATGCCCGCCTATCACAGACTCGATTTTTCAGTTATATTCAGAAGTAGAAAAAATGAATTCAGACGATACAAGGACCAGTGGGTACTTTCGGTATTTAATGTTTATGGGCGAAAAAACATATACACCTTATTTGTAAAGCCAGAACTATATAATTTGGAAATGGCATCTGCTACAAAAATGTATTTGTATACCATAGTTCCAACTATCTCTTACAATGTAAAATTTTAGTTATGCGGAGTAAATTAGTTATTTTTGTTTTTACAACACTATTTATCTGTTCGTGCGTAGAAGGTTTCCAACTGGACACCGACAATCAACACACCAAACTGCTGGTTGAGTCTGCACTTCTCGACATAGACAGTGTTCATTACGTGAAGCTTAGTTTAAGTAAAATCTTCTTATCCCAAAATGAAACTGTTGCAAATGGATATGGAACGACAAATTATTATCCACCCGTTACAGATGCCAAAGTGATAATAACCGACAATCATTCCTTTGTTGATACACTTGTTGGAGAACCTGACTCTATCTATTATCCGCGAGACTCATATAATGCCCAAAGCGACAAGTGGAAACCCGATTCTATATTTGATATAAACGAACACTCACTTTCAAAAGGGTATTATTCAAGTAGAAAACTAAAGATTGAATCTGGCAACACCTATTATCTTACTGTGTTGTGGCAAGGCAAAAAATACACATCATCCTGTTTTGTTCCAAAAGTACCTACAATTGATTCGGTAAGGTTTGCTTATACTCAAGGAGCAACCGGAAAGGAAGACTATTATATACCGTATATATATTTTAAAGACAATCCAGCAACAAAAGACTACTACTTATTTATAACCAGTGATTCATACCCTGATGTTTGGTCAAGAACAGTTCTAAGCGACGAATTTATTAATAATAACGTAAATGGGATTGACGTATTTAAAGGTGAGACACTAAGATATTGGCTCAATGCTTATCCGTATGAAAGATCTAATTACAAAATTGAAATGCATGCTATTACAAAAGAGATATACGATTATTACAAATGCCTTTCGGCACAATTTATGACCGATGGTGGAGTTTATACGGCAGCCCCGGCTTCACCTCCTTCCAATATCAGCAACGGTGCATTAGGATATTTCAGGGCTTCTTCGGTACAGGTTTATAAATCTTATTTGCAGTAATGAGTCGCAAAGTTGAGACAAAACCTTTTTCTTTTTAAAAGTTTTTTTAGTTATTTTCCCAATACATATCCAACTGATTTCTATTATTTAACGCCAAGCAGGCAATGAAACTTTAATAAAAAAGTGGCATTGCCTGTTTTTGTATCAAAATAAATGTACTACATTTGCTCCCGCTTTGGTTCTGGTTTGCGATTCCTCGTAAACCTGATTAAAAGGGAAACAGGTGAAAATCCTGTACAGTCCCGCTGCTGTAAGCTCTGAATTAGTTGAAAGTTAACAATGAATAGTTGACAACCCCGATTAATTTAAACGTATTGAACAACACTTTTGCCACTGGTTTTTTCAGTCAACGGTAAACAGTAAACAGTGAACAGTTCCAAAAAGAACTGATAACTGATAACTGATAACTGACAACTGATTTCGGGAAGGCGTTCAGATACGGGAGTAAGTCAGAAGACCTGCCAAGACATAATTAATTTTCAGAAGCTTTCGAGGAAAAAGCGACGAAACATCAGCAAGAAAGAAATTCATTTTTGCCATTGTTAGGTCATTTTCGGGAGCTATTTGAGCGGTTTATCATCGTCAAATAGTTAACACTGTGTTTAAAAAGGTCATCGTATGTCCGAATGCCATCAGCGCATTCGCAATTTTCAGCTTATTCATTTCCGGAGCTGCCGCCCAACACGCCAACCAACCAACTGATTCGGTGCAGACTAAACATTTGCACGAAGTACTGGTTAATGGTCAGAAATCTCAAACCGCACGTGCCGCACTCCCTGTTCAAATTATTTCGGAGAAAGAACTAACGACCCTTAATGCTACTTCAGTAGCCGATGTAGCTAAACATTTTGCCGGCGTAACGGTGAAAGATTATGGGGGCATTGGTGGACTGAAAACTGTTTCTGTTCGGGGATTGGGAGCACAACATACCGGTGTGAGTTACGATGGGGTAATGCTGAGCGATGCTCAAACCGGACAGATTGATCTGTCGAGGTATTCATTGGAAAATATATCGGAAATAGCAGTATCAAACGGACAACCGAATACTATCTTCCAGACAGCGCGCATGTTTTCCTACTCAGGTGTGCTTAGTGTTTCAACAAAAGAAGCTCCCTACAATCCATTAAAGACATTTGAAACAAAAATTAGTGCCAAAACTGGTTCTTTCGGATTAGCCGATCTGTCTATTTTTCTCTCAAGAAATTTCAACAAAAAGTGGGTTATAAACCTGTCTGTGGATGGACTAAGTGCAAATGGTAAATACAAATTCACCCAATACTATGGTAATTCAAGCAACATATCGGAAGTACTAACCCGCACAAACAGTGATATTACATCGATACGTTCAGAAATAAATGCCACTTACCACATTAACAAAAAGCAATTTATATCGCTGAAAATCAACTATTTAAACTCAGAAAGAGGGCTGCCTGCAAATATATTTTATAATGGTTATAGTGAGCAACGCCTCAAAGAGAATCAGTTTTTTACTCAACTCCATTATTTAAATAAAAACTCTATTGCTTTCCAACAACAGTTTTTCGCCAAATACAATACATCGTACATTCATTACACCGATATAGGTACTTATTCCGAATATACGCAACATGAGTATTATAGTTCCTACTCTGCTATGTACCAACCGTTTTGCGGACTAAGCACATCTGTATCGGCCGACTGGTGGTTGAATAAGCTCGATGCAAAAAGTATCTATAACAACGACTTCGGATACCCAACACGTAACACAGAACTGCTGAATGTGGCTGTAAAATATAATTCGGAAAGGTTTATTGTTTCCGGAAATGTATTAAGCATATTTACTCAGGAACAGGTTAAAAGCGGAGTATCTGCACCTGACAGATACAAAACGACTCCTTCGATAAGTTTTTCGTACCAATTGCTTGAAGACAGAAGTCTAAATATCCGAGCTTTTTATAAGAATATATTTCGTGTACCTACATTTAATGATTTGTATTATCAGGATTTTGGAAACACAAATCTTAAACCGGAATCGACCCAACAGTACAATCTTGGGTTTGTTTATCAATTAAATAAATTACTGTTTTTGAACAATATAGAAATGAGCGTTGATGGGTATTACAATAATGTGAAGGATAAGATAATTGCCATACCTAAAGATCTTTTTCGCTGGACAATGGTGAACAAAGGTAGTGTGGTGATCAAAGGAGTGGATATTAACTTCAAATCAGGAATTAAGCTGAATGCAGCCAACGAGTTGCAACTTCGAATGAATTATACTTACAACAAAGCCACTGAGAAAACAACTGATTCGCCTACTTATGGTGAACAAATCCCCTATACTCCTTTTACATTAGGCTCAGGAACATTGACTTATAAGAATAAACTCGGAGAAGCTGGTTATAACCTTCTTTATTCCGGCTTGCGTTGGAAAGGGCAAAACAACCCGGATAATCTACTTACAGCTTACACCGAGCATTCAATCTACTCAGCTACCCAGCTAAAAAAAATAAGGTTGAAGGTTGAGTTAATAAATCTGTTCAATACACAATATGAGATTGTAAAATTCTATCCCATGCCCGGACGAAACTTCAGGATAACACTTTCAACAACACTATAGTACAAACATAATATCAAAAATTAAATTTATGAAAACAACAAAACTCTTTTCAACCATCCTAGTTGCAGCATCTGCAATAACCTTAATGACTTCGTGCGATCCGGAGTCCGAAGTAGTAGTTACCACAGATCCTGAAATTAATACCGGTATGTTTATTTTGAATGAAGGTAGCTATCAAGCCAATAATGCTTCATTGAATTACTTTGATCTTTCAACCCAATTTGTAACTGCCGATGTTTTCAATGCCAAAAACAATCGTGGTTTAGGCGATACAGCTCAGGATATGATTAAATACGGAAGTAAAATTTACATTTCGGTTTATGGTTCCAGCCTTATTGAGGTAATTGATGCAAAATCAGCTATTTCAATAAAATCAATCCCAGTGCTTGACATTGTTTCCGGTTCTAAAAGCTATCCAAGATACTTTGCTGTTGCAAACGGTAAGGTTTACGTAACTCTATTTGATAAAACTTATGGCAATGAAGGCAAGGGAAATGTAGCTATGCTGGATACAACGAACCTTAACATTACCAAAACATTGGCTGTGGGAAGTTATCCGGAAGGCTGTGCAATTTCAAACAATAAATTGTATGTAGCTAACTCAGGCGGATTAGCAACAGTAAAGGACAGTACTGTATCTGTTATTGATTTAAACACGTTTACCGAAACAAAAAAAATAAAAGTAGGTTTGAATCCGGGTTCAGTGAAAGCGGATAACTATGGTGATATATATGTAATTGCCCGTGGAAACTATAAATCAATCAAATCATTAGTATCGAAAATAAACAGTACAACAGACGAAATTACAGCGCTACCTAATCTAAAAGCAAGCATTATGACCATAGCCGGTGATAAAGCATATATGTATTATTCTGATTATGATGCATCGTATAATGTGACAAATAAACAGTTTTCGGTATATGATGTCAAAAATGATCCGGCAACTGCAACAAGTTTTATTTCGGCAGACTTAATTACAACAAATACCTTTTGCATAGATGTTGACCCCACTACAAAACTGATTTATATTGGCGAAACTGATTATTCAACCAATGGCACAATGCATTGTTACAACCAATCGGGAGTAGAACAATACAAATTCACAACAGGCGTGAGTCCATCTAAAATAGTTTTTCTAAGTAAATAAACCTCAAGTAAGTTATCGAAAGCAATGCTTGACCAGAATAATTGAAGATAAAGGGCTGCCATCTTTTGTCTTCGGTTATTCTTTATTTACAAACAAATACTCCACAAAATGAAAGGATACATTCACGTTTACACCGGAAACGGAAAGGGAAAAACCACTGCTGCCATGGGACTGGCATTGCGTGCTACCGGAGCCGGAAAAAAAGTTTATATAGCCCAATATGCCAAGGGTATGCATTACTCAGAACTGCATGCCATTGCTAAACATTTACCCAATATTACACTGAAACAGTATGGACTGGGTTGCTTTATATTCAACAAACCAAAACAAGCTGATATAGAAGCAGCTAATGTGGGCTTACGCGAAGTGGAGGGCATTATTTCGGGCTGCGAATACGATGTAATCATACTCGACGAAGCCAATATCGCAGTATTCTACAACCTGTTCAGTGTGCAGGATCTGATAGCAATACTCAATAAGCGTAATCCGGCCACCGAAATTGTAATTACCGGCAGATATGCCTGCGAAGAGATAATGGAATATGCCGATTTAGTCACAGAAATGACTGAAATAAAACACTATTACAAACAAGGTGTGCAAGCAAGAGTTGGGATTGAGAAATAATGCATAATTTATAATGCATAATGAAAAATAGAAACAACCCGCAACCAAAAAAAGGCTTTGATTGCTAGTATTATTTAAAATAACAGGTTTTGCACAATGAATTATCGACCAGTCAATTATGCATTTTGAATTATAAATTATGAATTACAAACTATCTCCTCTCATGTTCGCCGGTACCGGTAGCGATGTGGGTAAAAGCGTTATTAATGCTGCATTTTGCCGGATATTCAAACAGGACGGCTACGCTCCTGCTCCATTTAAGGCGCAAAATATGGCTTTAAACTCATTTGCTACGCCCGAAGGGTTGGAAATTGGTCGTGCACAGGCTGTACAGGCCGAAGCAGCCAGAGTTCCGTGTCATACCGATATGAATCCGCTACTGTTGAAACCTTCAGCCGATACCATTTGTCAGGTAGTGCTGAATGGAAAATCCATTGGTAACCAGCATGCTATTGATTATTTTACATCGAATAACAAAGCCGTGTTGCGCGAGGAAGTAAACGCTGCCTTCGACCGGCTTAATGCCCGTTACAGCCCTATTGTGCTCGAAGGTGCGGGAAGTATTTCGGAGATAAATCTGCGCGAAGTGGATCTGGTAAATATGTCGATGGCTGCTCATGCCAATGCGGCAGTCATTTTGGTAGCTGATATCGACCGTGGAGGTGTTTTTGCTTCGGTGTATGGTTCAATACTGCTATTGACTGAGGAAGAACGTAAGCTGGTGAAAGGAATTCTCATAAATAAGTTTCGAGGCGATATAAGATTGTTTGAGTCAGGCGTGAAGATGCTGGAAGACTTGTGCGGTATTCCGGTGGTGGGTGTTGTGCCTTATTACAAAGACATTCACATTGAAGAAGAAGACTCGGTGATGCTACATACCAAAAACCGCGCTGCACAATCGGGCAAGGTAAATGTTGCAGTGATACTTTTACAACACATGTCTAACTTCACCGATTTCAATGCCTTGGAACACAACGAACGGGTGCATCTTTATTATTCCAACCAGCCTGCTGATATTGCCAATGCTGACATTATCATCATTCCCGGAACTAAAAACACACTGCACGACCTGCAAATTCTTCGTCGCGACGGAATTGCTCAAACCATTGTAAAAGCCCACGCCAGTGGAAAAACAGTACTCGGTATATGCGGTGGATATCAAATGCTGGGACGCGAACTACATGATCCGAATCAGATTGAGAGTGATTTGTTGCAAATTCCGGGATTGAATTTATTGCCAATAAACACTACACTCGAAGGAGAAAAAATAACACGTCAGGTAAATTTTAAATTCGAGGGTTCAGAAGTAGTTTGTAAAGGTTACGAGATTCATAACGGACGAACCGAAGTGTTGGAAGACTTACAGCCTTTAAACAAGTTGGAAGACAACTCTAACGATGGCTGCATAACAAACAACTGTATAGGAACTTACATTCATGGGATATTGGACAATGCTGCCTTTGTTGACTACCTGCTTAAACCGCATTTAGCCGGAAAAACGACGGAAGCATTTGACTATTTCAAGTTCAAGGAAGAACAATTTAACAAACTGGCCGACCATGTGCGAAGCCATGTGAATATGGAATTAATTTATAAGATAATGACCCCAAACCCCTAAAGGGGCTTAAGGACCAAGTATCAGTAAATAAAATACAAAAACAATTAATACTAACATCTCTTACTCCCCTTTAGGGGCTGGGGGTTATAATAAAAATGATAAACGGACACGGAGACGATATTCAAACAGAACTAATAGCTAATTTTAGTTCGAATGTGTGGTACGGTGCTGATAATACAGGTTTGTATCAGCATCTTTCTGCAATGCTGCCAAACCTTAGTCGTTACCCCGAGGCTGACGCATACTCATTAAAAGTGACTCTAGCAGGCAAAAACACAGTCGACACAAGCCAAATTCTGGTTTGTAATGGTTCCACCGAGGCATTTTATCTGACTGCTAATGCTTTCTCGGGCAAAAAATCGTTAATAGTCACTCCCACTTTTGCCGAATATGCCGACGCATGCCGCATTCACCGGCACACAGTGTATCAAAGTTCCCGCCATAACTTACTAGAGCAAATTGAGAACCACAATCCCAATCTTGTCTGGATTTGCAACCCCAATAACCCGGACGGATATTGCTATACGCAGTCCGAGTTGACACAATTGCTAACCGATTATCCACAAATAACCTTTGTGATAGACCAAGCCTACATGGAATTTTCAACAATTGATACAAACATAATCCCAAAAATACAGCAGTTTAGTAACCTGATAGTGGTACAGTCGCTTACCAAGCGATATGCAATTCCGGGACTTCGGCTGGGCTATATTGTTTCCAGTCAATCTACCATTGAATTCATTGAACAGTATAAAATGCCCTGGTCAGTAAATACGCTCGCCATAGAAGCCGGTAAGTATATGTTGGAAATGCCCGACAATGATTTTAAGCTTGAAGTATGGCTTAAAGAATCTAACACTTTACAGCAACAAATCAACAACTTAAGCAACTTCAATATAATAAAATCACATACACCATATTTTCTGGTAAAGCTCAACTCAGGAAAAGCTTCCGGACTGAAATCCTACTTGCTTAAAGAACAAATATTGGTGCGCGATGCCACCAACTTCGAAGGTTTGCAAGGCGAATACATTCGCATCTGTGCATTATCCACCGAATTAAACAATTTACTACTATCGAACTTAAAAATATGGAGTCGATCTATTATTCCATCATCGCTTTAGTACTTGGGTTTGTGCTCGACCAGTTTTTGGGCGACCCAGAAGTATTGCCTCATCTCATTGTTGGCTTTGGGAAGGTGATTTCAGTCCTCGAAAAACGACTAAATAAAGGTCGGTTTCAACTTGTAAATGGAGCAATTATGACTTTTTTACTTGTGTTCTCAACCTATATATTATGTTGGGGAATCATTGCAATTGCGAATGAAATATATCCTTTGGCAGGAGCTTTTATAACAATGATACTTATATTTTACTGTCTTTCAGCCAAGACTCTTCGCAAAGAAGTATCATTAGTTTTCAAAGAGTTAGACATTTCATTAGAAAACGGACGGAAACAAGTTTCGCGCATAGTTGGCAGAGATACTAACAGCCTCAAAGCACAACAAATTCGCGCAGCAGCACTAGAGACTTTATCCGAAAATCTGAGCGACGGCGTAATAGCTCCATTGTTCTGGTTTATGTTGCTCGGCATACCCGGAATGTTGGCCTACAAAATGATAAATACGCTCGATTCGATGATTGGTTATAAGAACGAGAGATACCTACTTTTTGGTCGATGCGCAGCCAAACTTGACGACGTGGCAAACTATATCCCGGCACGAATTACGGCTTTCATTATGCTTTTAGTCTCGAATAATCTATCGAAAATTGGTTTTGTGGAAAAGCTGGGTATCAATCATTCAAGCCCAAACTCTGGTTACCCCGAAGCAGCTCTGGCAGCCATTCTCAATTGCAGGTTTGGCGGCCCCAATTATTACTTTGGTAAAATGGTACTGAAGCCTTATATAGGAACAAATGAGCGAAAACTAAGCTCTGACGACATGAATAAAGCTTTAAGAATAAACAGATTGAGCGAAGTTACTATGCTTTTCATAACCATTGCGGTTTTCTACAGTATTCATCAAATTATTTATCTATTTCAATGACAAACAAAAGACTGATTCTTCCACTTCTGCTGGCATTGCTCCTGAACGCTTGTGGAAATTCAAAAGACAAAAACAACCAGCAGCAAAAAGTCGGTCAAACGGCTGCAAACATAAACTACGCAAAAGGTTTTAAAATAGAACATTACGACGATTATACTAAAGTCGTGGTTCGTAACCCATGGGACACTACACAAACCCTCGAAACCTATATTTTAGTGGATAGAAATAAAGATACTCCCAAGAATTTGCCTCAGGGAAGCATTGTGCGTATTCCCGTGAAGCGTGTAGCTACCTGCTCATCCATTTTTGCAGGAGAATACAAGCAATTTGGCGATATAGATAAAATTGTGGCTGTAAGCGAACCCGAATATGTGGATATACCTGAGATAAAACAAGGCTTGAAAGATGGAACTATCTCCGATTTAGGAATGACGGTAACCTTAAATACCGAAAAACTATTGGCTGCCAAAACGGATATTCTGGTTATTTCCCCTTTCGAGGAATCAATGCACGACAGGTTAAAAAAAATGGGCGTTGTGGTGGTAAAAGATGCCTCGTATATGGAAAATTCACCTCTTGGTCGTACAGAATGGATTAAGTTTGAGGCTACATTTCTGGGTAAAGACTCATTGGCCAACGACATTTTTGCCAAAATAGAGAAACGTTACCTAGATATTTGCAAAAAAGTACAGAAAACGACTACTCGTCCAACCGTATTTACTGAAAAGAAGTTCGGAGACACCTGGTACACAGCAGGTGGTAACAGTTATATGGGACGTTTTATGGCCGATGCAGGAGCTAATTACCTGTGGAGCGACTTAAAAAACTCCGGTTCGGTGCCATTTACCTTCGAAAAAGTGTTTGCCAAAGTCATTAATGCTGATTTTTGGCTAATAAAATACAACAACACACAGTTCGACATCACATTGAAACAACTAAGCGAAGAATACGACCTCTACAAGAACTTTGCAGCCTTTAAAAACAAACAGGTATTTGCTGTAAATTCTGGTCGCACTGCTTTTTACGAAGAAGGCCCGTTGGAACCCGATGTGGTTCTTTCGGATATGGTAAAGATTTTTCATCCGGAAATTCTGCCCAACTACAAACCCAAGTATTATTTTCAACTCAACTAAAAAAATAGACAATGAAAAACGTATTATGCTCCTGGAGCGGTGGCAAAGATTGTTGCTACGCCCTTATCGAAGCCAAAAGACTCGGATACAACCCCATTTTACTCTTGAACATGATGGATGTGGACGGAAAAACCTCACGTTCGCACGGATTGCCGGTGGAAATGTTACGCCAACAGGCCAAAGCCATGAATATGGAACTGATGACCATGCCTACTTCTCGTGAAGATTACGAACAGCATTTTATAGCTGCGCTCACTAAAGCTAAAACCGAACACAACATCGAAGGAATTGTGTACGGAGACATTGATTTATGGGCGCACCGCGAATGGCAGGAACGTGTGTGCAAAATTGTTGGTTTGGAGCCAATAATACCATTGTGGGAGCGCAAACGTGCCGATTTAGCCAACGAAATGATAGCTGTGGGGATTGAAAGCATTGTGGTAGCCTGCAACGAAGCGATGGGTGAAACCTATTTAGGTAAAATTTATTCAACAGAGATGATTGAAGCCGTAAAAAAACTGGGACTTTGTCCCTGTGGCGAAGATGGCGAGTTCCATTCCTTTGTTGTCAATAGCCCATTGCATCAATACAAGGTTCAAATGCCTAAATACACTACTGATTTTCGCGATGGTTTTCATTTTATTAATTGGTAATAAATAGAATACTGTGAAAAAAATAATATTAATCACTGGTGGACAACGTTCTGGCAAGAGCAGTTACGCTCAAAAGCTCGCATTATCGCTCTCAGCCAATCCCGTTTATCTGGCTACTTCGGCTGTATGGGACGAAGAACATCGACAACGCATCGAACGTCATAAGAACGACCGCGGACCCGAGTGGACGAACATAGAAGAGCTTACCGAATTGCAAAATGTAGATGTAAACGGCCGTGTAGTTGTTATCGACTGCGTAACACTCTGGGCTACTAACTTTTTCAACAGCACAAATGGCGACACACAGGCTTCTTTGTCGGCTATTATCGAGAAATATGGGTTATTTATACAGCAGGATGCTACCTTTATTTTCGTTAGCAACGAAATTGGTCTCGGGGGCATTTCGGCAAACGACCTACAACGCCGTTTTACCGATCTTATTGGTTGGGTAAACCAACATATTGCCCAACAAGCCGACGAAATTGTATTAATGGTTTCAGGAATACCATTACCACTAAGACACTAATAACACTTAGAAACACTAATAATTAAACTAATTAATTCAACCAATACTAATAGCGTGTAAAAACGAAGAAAATCTTAGTGGAACTTCGTTTCTCAGTGCCTTAGTGGTAAATTCTTTCAATTATGCAACCAACATTCAACATTGTATCGCCCGCAAAGCGAATTGTTCCTTATTTACAGGAAAAAATAGACAACCTAACTAAGCCAAAAGGTTCGTTAGGACGGCTCGAAGAAATGGCTATCCAAATCGGGACTATCCAGCAAACCCTCACTCCGACCCTTCAATTGCCTTATCACATCATTTTTGGTGGCGATCATGGCATTGTGGCCGAAGGTGTAAGTTATTCACCTGCCGAAGTAACGCCACAAATGGTTTTCAACTTTATGGAAGGCGGTGCGGGAATCAATTTTCTGGCTCGTCAGCACAACATCAGCATGAAAGTGGTAGATTCTGGTATCAATTACGATTTTGTGGGATTAGAAATGCTCTTAGACCTTAAAGTTCGCAAGGGAACACGCAATTACCTGCACGAAAAAGCCATTACTTTCGAAGAATTTGAATTATGTATCCAACGTGGAGCCAGTGTGGTGAAAGATTGCTTTACCGAAGGCTGCAATGTAATTAGTTTTGGCGAAATGGGCATTGGAAATACCTCCTCATCATCCATTTGGATGAGTTATTTCACTGGAATTCCGTTAGAACAATGCGTCGGCGCCGGAAGTGGTTTCGATAGCGAAGGCGTGAAACGCAAATATTCGATTCTTAATCAGGCTATGACCAATTATCAGGGCGATGGCTCCGTTATCGACATTTTGTGTCACTTTGGTGGATACGAAATGTGTATGGCTGTAGGTGGAATGCTTCAGGCTGCCGAACTGGGCATGGTTATTCTGATAGATGGATTTATCATGACTAATTGTGTACTCGCAGCTTCTAAACTCTACCCCGAAGTATTGGAGTACTGTATCTTCGGTCATCAGGGCGATGAAGCTGGACATAAACTGGTACTCGACTATTTGGGTGCAAAACCATTGCTAAACTTTGGGTTGCGTCTTGGCGAAGGAACCGGAGCACTCTGTGCATATCCGTTGATAGATTCTGCTGTTCGCATGATAAACGAGATGAGCACATTCAAACATGCCAAAGTAACCAAGTATTTTTGAGTAACCCCTAACCCTCTAAATGGGAATTTAAATAGTACTGTAATATCAAATATTTGAAATGGAAAACACAAACATAAAATCAGTAGATAATAATTCTATTTCTTTTAATAAACCAAAGCACAATTCCCCTTTAGGGGTCAGGGGTCATAATCCATTCAACGATCTTGCGGCTGCCATTACTTTCTTTACACGGATTCCTATTTGGAAAATCAGGGAGATTCCGGCTGAAAGCTACAAACGAATGATTTACTTTTGGCCGCTCACAGGCTGGATAACATCGGGAATAACAGTTTTGAGCTGGTTTGCCTTTTCACAGATATTTCCAACACTTGTTGCTATTACATTGAGCTTAGGTGTGAGAGTAATTTTTACCGGCGGCTTTCACGAAGACGGGCTAGGTGACTTCTTTGACGGATTTGGTGGTGGACGGACAAAAGCAGACATTTTGCGAATAATGAAAGATTCGCATGCCGGGAGTTATTCTGTTTTAGGATTTATATTCTATTTTCTATTACTGATAAGCACCTTGTATTCTCTTCCTGCAAAGATGATTCCAATGGTAATTCTGGCTGCCGACCCTTTATCCAAATTTATCACGAGCATCATGATGAATCTGCTACCCTACGCTCGCTCCGAAAGTGAGAGCAAAAGTAAAACCATTTACGAAAAGCAAAGATGGTGGCAGTTAACCATAGCATTCGCAGCAGGATTTACACCATTAATAATCTATATTCAAGCCATTTACGTAATATCTGTAATTTTACCGATTATCGTCATGCTATATATATACTATTTAGCAAAAAAGATGATACAAGGCTACACCGGTGATATCTGTGGAGCAACAGCACTGTTATGTGAACTTAGTTTTTACCTGAGTGTTTTGATCGTTTTAAAGTTCATTCCATTTCAGATAGGATGATTCAAACAAATAGAAATAGTAAAATGAAAATAACGCTCGTACGTCATACTTCAGTGGCATGTGGCCCAACCATCTGTTACGGACAAACTGATGTGGACGTGGCAGAATCATTTATTGAGGAAGCCGAAAAAGTAAAGCAAAAAATAGCTAATCAGCCATTTGATAGCATCTATTCAAGTCCGTTACAGCGATGCACCAAGCTGGTCGATTATTGTGGATACAGTAATCCGATATGGGACAAAAGATTGATAGAGCTGAATTTTGGTGACTGGGAAGGTATTCCTTGGGCTGAAATTACCGATCCACATATTGAGGATTGGTACAAAGACTGGATCAACACCCGCACGACCAACGGAGAATCATTTGCCGATCAGGTGGAACGTGTTAGAGTATTTCTGGAAGAATTAAAAGCTACGAAACATGAAAACGTGCTGATCTTTTCCCATGCAGGAGTTATTCGGGCAATAGCTATTTTGTACGGGTTAATCGATATCCGACAAGCTTTTTCCGATTTTAAAGTAGAATGCGGGGAAATATTGAGTTTTGAAATATAAAAAAACAGAAAGGGAAAGAATTTTCATACGAAATCCTTTCCCTTTTTCATTTATTTATTGGAATAATCCTATTTCTTCAAAAAATCTTCCCTGAGTGGCGAAAACGTATCAATCAGAATACCTGCTTCCAAACATACAACGCCGTGCTCCACATTAGGTTCCATATACAGCCCATCACCGGCCTTAACTGTGTGAGTTTCCTCACCTACCTTGAACAGAAATACGCCCGAAGCCACATACGTAGTTTGTACATGCGAGTGTTTGTGTGCATATCCTTCAGCTCCAGCTTCAAACTGTACTTTTACGGTCATTATTTGCCCGTCGTAACCCAAAATCTGACGAATTACTCCTTCGCCAACCGTTTCCCACTGCGTTTCTGATTCCAGAATAAAATTTTTACTTTGCTCAGACATATTTCAATGATTAACAGCCGTATTTTAATCCGTCTCTACCTTCGTAGAAATCAATAAAAGCTTTGTTCACCAAGCGGTTGCCACCTGGAGTTGGATAATTTCCCGAAAAATACCAATCGCCCGTATGATTTGGACAAGCTTCATGCAATCCTTCAATAGTCTGATATACAAGCTCAACCGGACAATCGACATCGGGCGGTGTAAGCATTTGTGCTATCTTCACAGAAATTTCATCTTGTGTAAATGGATCATAAATTTCAGTAACATAATTGATTATGTCTTCTTTAGCCATATTTTCCTGAGCTTTAGACTTAAAATATACGTCATCAATAATATTTTGTCTGCCAGATTCTTTCAACAACTCAATTGCAGCGCGGAAAGCACAGAACTCATTCATACGTGCCATATCAATTCCGTAATAGTCGGGGTATCTAACCTGAGGCGATGACGAAACGATTACAATTTTCTTTGGTTCTAATCGGTTTAAAATCTTTAATATACTCTGTTTCAATGTAGTTCCACGAACAATTGAATCGTCGATAGCCACCAGACTATCCACTTTCCCTCGACGAATAGACCCATAAGTTACATCATAAACGTGTGTTGCCAAGTCATTCCGTTCATCATTAGTGGAGATAAACGTACGCAGTTTTATATCTTTAATCAATACTTTTTCAACCCGAATCGGCTTATTTGTCGCAGCTTTAATTCCTTCCTCCATCCCATAAAAAGCCACTTCGGCTGTATTTGGAATAAATGAGAATACCGTATTTTCAACATCATTATCAATAGCATCAAGAATTGGTTGTGCCAATTGCTGACCCAATTTTTTACGTTCTTTATAAATATCAATGTCACTACCACGTGAGAAGTAGATACGTTCAAACGAACATTTAGCTAAATTAGGAGAAGCAGTACGAATGGTTTCAAATTTGATGGTGCCATTTTTTTTAATAATCATAGCTTCACCAGGTTGTAACTCATGAACATCTTCTTCTTTTACATTCATGGCAGTCTGAATAACAGGACGTTCTGAAGCAGTAACCACTATTTCATCATCAATATAATAAAATGCCGGGCGAATTCCTTTAGGGTCACGAAAAACAAACGAATCGCCATGGCCTAACATACCGCAAATTACATAACCACCATCCCAGTTCTTTTCCGATTTACGAATAAATGAAGCTATATCAAGGTTTTCCTCTATTTTTTGAGTAATAACAAGATCATTAGTGTAACGCTGTTTAATTTTATCATATTCCTTCTGAACTTCTCGATCTAGTTTAAAACCTAAAGATTCTAACATCAAGAATGTATCACCTTTATCCCTTGGGTGTTGGCCTTTCAATGTCAAATGCTCAAACAACTCATCAACGTTTGTCAGATTGAAGTTGCCAGCAAGCACCATTGTACGATTTTTCCAGTTATGACGGCGCAAGAAAGGATGCACATACGACAAACCACTTTTTCCGGTTGTACTATAGCGTAAATGACCCAAATACAATTCACCGGCAAATGGTAGCTCTTCTTTGGACCTTTCTACACAGTTATATACTTCGTCAGTGGCTTTGGCCATTGTTTTATTAATAGTAGCAAAAATTTCCTGAATAGCATTTTTTCCTTCAACACGTTCACGCCAAATGTATTCCTCACCGGCAGGCATATCCAATTTAACAGTTGCCAACCCTGCACCCTCTTGTCCACGGTTATGTTGCTTTTCCATAAGCAAATACATTTTCTGTAAACCGTATTGCCAAGTACCATATTTCTTCTGATAATAATCCAAAGGTTTTAACAACCTTACCATTGCTATTCCGCACATAACTTTGTAATGAATAATTAAAAATTAAAAATCAATAATTATTTTGAAATAAAATTTAAACCACGCTAATATAAACACCTAATTATAAACACAATAAAAAAACCCCAACGAAGACGCAGGGGTTTATAAATATATGTTATTCAACTGTAACCGACTTCGCCAAATTACGCGGCTGATCCACGTCACACCCTTTGACAACAGCTATATGGTATGCCAGCAATTGCAACGGAATAGCTGCCAATAAAGGTACTAAACACTCCTCTGTATCTGGAATAGAGATGGTGTAATCCGATAAATTACTTACGACAACATCACCTTCAGTAACGATAGAAATAATTTTACCCTTACGCGCTTTTATTTCTTGGATATTGCTCACCACTTTTTCATACATACCTGCACTAGGTGCAATTACAACAACCGGCATTTCCTGACTAATCAAAGCAATAGGACCGTGTTTCATTTCAGCTGCAGGATACCCTTCGGCATGAATATAAGAAATTTCTTTCAATTTCAAAGCACCTTCCAGCGCTACAGGAAAATTGTAACCACGACCTAAGTAAATGAAATTCTGAGCATATGTAAACGTTTTAGCAAACTCAGCAATAATTGTATCTTGTTTCAATAATCGTTCGATTTTTTCAGGAATACGACCTAGTTCAGAAACAATTTTAGAGTATTGTTCTTGATCTAATGTTCCTTTTTCTTTTCCAATAAGCAGAGCCAACATGGTCAAAACTGTAACCTGAGCTGTAAAAGCCTTCGTTGATGCTACACCAATTTCCGGTCCAGCATGCGTATAGCAGCCAGAATGCGTGTTACGTGGAATAGATGAACCTACTACATTACAAATACCAAAAATGAAAGCACCATTCGATTTTGCTAAATCTACAGCCGCCAAAGTATCGGCAGTTTCACCCGATTGTGAAATTGGAATTACAATATCATCAGGGTGTATTACTGGCTTACGGTATCTGAATTCAGACGAATATTCAACTTCTACAGGTATACGAGCAAATTCTTCAATAGCGTATTTTCCAATTAATCCGGCATGCCACGAAGTTCCACATGCTGTAATAATAATGCGTTTAGCATTCAGGAATTTCTCTTTATTATCGATAAAACCAGAAAGTTTTATTTCATTTTCTTCCAAACTAACACGACCGCGCATACTATCGCTCAGAGTCTTAGGTTGTTCAAAAATTTCCTTAATCATAAAATGAGGATATCCACCTTTTTCCAATTGGTTCAGGGTCATTTCCAGTTTGGTGATTTCAGGAGTTTTTTCAACATCGCCAATTGTTTTAATTTTCAATTGTTTGCCACGTTGTAACGTTACAATTTCTTCCTCACCAACATACACTACCTGATCTGTAAATTCAACAATTGGTGTTGCATCTGAAGCAAGAAAAAATTCATCATCTCCAATTCCAACTACCAATGGACTACCTTTACGTGCAGCCACAATCACATCGGGATGTCCTTTTTCAATTACAGCAATAGCATAAGCTCCAACTACCTGGTTCAATGCTAATTGAACTGCCTTTGTCAAATCAACATTATTCGATTTCTTTACATATTCAATCAATTGAACCAACACTTCAGTATCAGTTTGACTTTTAAAAGTATAGCCATGAGCTTTCAAACCTTCTTTCAAAACAGCATAATTTTCAATAATACCGTTGTGAATCATTGCTAATTCTTCTGATTGAGAATAATGAGGATGGGCATTTACCTGATTAGGTTCACCATGTGTTGCCCAACGGGTATGAGCTATACCAATAGTACCCTGAATATCTTTTTGTTCGGCAAAATGCACCAAATCAGATACTTTTCCTTTTGATTTATATACATTTAGCTTATCGCCATGAATCAATGCTATTCCGGCACTGTCATAACCACGATACTCGAGACGTTGAAGACCTTTTATTAAAATGGGATACGCTTGCTTATTCCCAATATAACCTACAATTCCACACATATTTATCTTTTAATTTAATATATAAATATTCTCAATATTTTTTAATATTTTTTAATATCTAAAACTTTTTCTCAATCTTTCTAATGCAAGCAGTGTATCTTCTCTGCTGCTAAATCCTGTAAAACGCATATATCCTTCACCCGTCGATCCAAAAACAATTCCCGGAGTACCTATTATCTGATTCTCATATAATAGTTGATGAAAAAACCTCCATGATGATTCCTCGTCTCCTGTCTTAAACCATACATAGGGCGAACTTACTCCACCATATACTTCAAAACCCATTGACAATAATTCATTTCGGAGTAATGAAGCATTTGTTAGGTAATAATTTACCAGTTCCTGTATTTCAGCTTTACCTTTTCGTGAATAAATGGCTTCAGCACCGCGTTGTACAACATACGAAACACCATTGGTATAATTTGCATTACGGCGACTCCAAAGTTTTATTAAAGGTACATCCTCCCCCATTTTTGTAAATACCAGCAATTCAGGAGGGAATACGCTATAACCACACCGAATACCTGTAAAACCAGCTGTTTTCGAATAGCTTCTAACCTCAACAGCAACTTTTTTTGCACCTTTTATTTCATAAATACTACGTGGTACATCCGGTTCATTTACATAAGCCTGATAAGCGCCATCATAAACTATAATACTCTGATGTTCAATAGCATAATCAACCCACTTTTTAAGCTCCGTTCTATTTAAAGCAGTCCCTGTAGGATTATTTGGATTACATAAATAAATTACGTCAACTTTTTCAGTAGGTAGTTCTGGTACAAAACCTGTTTCCTCTGTACAACGTAAATATACAACATTACTCCATTTCTGATCATCTGTCAGCACTCCTGCCCGACCACTCATAATAGTTGCATTCTCATAAACCGGATATACAGGATCGGCTATGGCAATTATATTGTCACGTCCGAGCACATGTCCAATGTTTCCAATATCAGATTTTGCACCATCATTTACAAAGATACTATCCTTATCGAGAATTACACCTAAAGAACGATATTCTTTTAATATTTTTTCAATCAGGAAATCATAACCCTGCGGTGGACTATAGCCTCTAAAACTGTCAGGTTTAGACATTTCATTAATGGCTTTGTGCATGGCCTGAACCACTTCGTTAGGTAGCGGTTGAGTTACATCACCAACTCCCAGCCGGATTATTTTTGCATTGGGATGTAATACCTTAAAGGCGTTAACACGCTTCTCTATCTCGTCAAAACAGTAGATTTCCGGAGTTTTTAAATAGTTCTCGTTTGCTAATGCCATTCGTGAGAAGGGTTATAAGAATGAGGTTGAATCTTTTTCAAAACAGGATGCAAAATTGCATTTTTTTTTTGATTAATAAAAGTGTTTTATTCAAAAAGATTTGAATGTTGAGTCAAATAGAAGTTGTTTCTGTAAACAGAAAGATTCAACAATAAATCAGTCTATCATTCTAACAATTGTTCTGCCTTTAAGTTCGCCCTTAAGTATGGACTCCAATGTACTTTCTAACTCGGTTAATGAAATTTCATTGTATATTTTGAGTAGATGCTCAGGTTTCCATTCGTCACTCATTTTATTCCACAATTTCTGACGTAAGTTCATTGGGTAGTTTTGGGCAGAAATTCCTATCAGCGTAATACCCCTAAGAATAAAAGGGAAAACAGTGGTATTAAGTTGAGTGGAAGAAACACTTCCACAAGTAGTTACAGCCCCAAGTGGTTGAAGTAATTTCAATATATTTTCTAAACTGGTACCACCTACAGTATCAATGGCTCCTGCATATTGCGCAGATAACAGGGGACGTTTATCTGCCTGTTGAAATTCGGCTCTTGAAATAACTTCACTTGCACCTAAACCACGCAAGAAATCGTATTCAGACTCTTTTCCAGATACAGCAACAGTTTTATAACCAAGCTTTGCCAACAATGAAAGTGCCACAGAACCTACACCACCAGTCGCACCGGTTACTATCACTTTTCCATCTGTTGGTTTAACCAACTCATTTAATCTTGACAATGAAACTCCAGCTGTAAAACCAGCAGTTCCAATAATCATTGCCTCTTTCATGCTAAGTCCCACGGGAAGCTTCACCACCCAATCAGCCGGAATACGGATGTATTGTCCAAAACCACCCGCAGTATTCATTCCTAAATCATTTCCGGTTACAATAACCTCATCTCCTATATTGAATTGATTATTCTCAGAATATTCAACAACTCCCGCTGCATCAATACCCGGAGTATGAGGATACTTTTTAGTTACGCCCTTGTTTCCTGATGCAGAAAGTGCATCTTTATAGTTTACCGATGAATAATGTACTCGCACCAACACCTCACCAATAGGTAGATTTTCGGTGGAAAGTGTTTGGATTTCCCGAACAAATTTCCCATCTAATTCTTCTACTACAAATGCCTTATATAATGTATTTTGCATAGATATTTATAAATAATATATTTAAATAAAAACGTTGAAGTGTATTATACTTCAACGTTAAAGATTATATCAAAAAAAGTCAATTAAGACTCCGTTATTTTAAAACACATGTTATTGTGCAGAGCTTGTACCTGTTGAATCTTTCATGGAACAAGTTCCGTTAAATATGGCGTTTGGCTCTACCATCAATATTTTCGTTTTAACATCACCTTTAATTACTGCTGTACCGCGTAACGATAAAGTTTCTGTCACCACTATATCTCCTTCAACCGAACCAATAATTTCAGCATTTACACAGGAAATTGAACCCTTCAAATAACCTTTTTGTCCAATAACAACCTTGCCATTACACATTATTGTCCCCTCAACTTCTCCATCAACCCTAAAATCGCTGTCTGCAAATATTTTACCTACAATTTTACTTCCATTGGTAAGTGCATTATACATTGCACCCGTATTTGTCACTATTTCCTTTGCCATAACTTTGTGTGTATTTTTTTTAGAAGCCTCAAAATTACAGTTTTCTTTCGGAATAACAAAATTATTGCTTAAAAAAACACATAAGCTAATCGTTTGAGGATTTTTGTTGTAACTTTAATTTAAAGCACAATTCGTATTGATTTATACTAAAATTCAATTACTTTTGTTTATACTTTTGTTAATCAAGTTTCATGAAAATAACTCATCTCCGAAATAATGCAATAGACAGAGAACGTTGGGACAGCTGTATAGCTCAATCTAACAATCAATTGACTTACGCTTATTCTTGGTATCTAGATGTTGTTGCGCCTCACTGGGAAGCATTGATAAGTGATGACTATGAACATGTTATGCCTTTACCCGTAAAAAGAAGATACAAAGTTTCATATTTAGTGCAGCCCATTCTCACTCAACAATTGGGAATATTTTCAAAGTCTGAAATCAATGAAACTTTAGTAGAAAATTTCATTAAAGAAATACCTTACTTCAGTTATGAACTTAATCTAAACGAAGGAAATCTGTATACAAAGGCATTAGTATATCCAAATTTTCTTTTAGATCTACATCACACTTATTCAGAAATAGCTGCAATATATTCAAAAAACACAGTAAGGAACATTGGAAAAGCAAAAAAACTTGAGTTGAAAATACAAGTTGGTTTATCGAGCAATGAGTTTCTGGGATTCTATTCTACAATCGAAAAACAATTTATTTCTGTCAGACATTCTGTACTCGATAAACTCATTAAAACAGGCATTACAAAAAATGCTCTGACAATTTACGGCGTACGTTCTGCAGATGATGAATTAATTGCTGGATTATGTTTATTACATTCGGAAAACAGGTTAACTTACTTGCTACCAGTTTCAAATCACGAAGGCAAAGCTTCATCTGCTATGTTTTTGCTAATTGATCATTTAATTAAGAATGAAGCCGGTAAAAATAAAGTATTTGATTTTGAGGGATCTCAAATTGAAGGTATAGCAAGGCTTTATAGGGGTTTTGGGGCAAAAAATCACCCATACTTTATACTAAAACGGTTTAGACCGTCGTTTTTAATTAGTAAATAACACATAACATGTTGAAAGTTCTATTCATAAGTCAATGGTATCCAAACAGATATGATCAAATGGCAGGATTATTTGTACAAAAACATGCCGAAGCAGTTAGCTTATTTTGTGATGTACAAGTATTATATATACATGCAGACGAAAATATCAACACTTTTGAAATTGAAGAAAAACAACATTCAACTTTTCGAGAACTGACTATTTATTATCCAAACAAAAAAGATCGTCCGTTTTATTCAATCAGAAAGGCTATCAACTACCTCATTGCATACAAAAAAGGGCTAAATATGCTCCAAACGGAGAATTTCAACCCAGATATTGTTCACGCTAATATATTGACACGGACAGCCCTTATAGCCTACTTGTTGAAAATATGGAAGGGAACTCCTTATGTACTAACCGAGCATTGGTCACGCTATTTACCAAACAGAAATGCTTATACGGGAACAATCCACAAATTTGTTACACGTGTAGTTGTAAAAAATGCAAAAGCAGTTTTACCAGTTTCAGAAATTCTCAAAAAAGCAATGTTATCAAATAACTTACTGAATGACAATTATATTGTAGTAAGTAATGTTGTGGACAGTTACTTTTTCGAACAAACACCCATTGTACATAGAGGAAGAAAAAGAATGCTACACATTTCTTGTTTTGACGAACAAGCTAAAAACATCAAAGGTATTATTCGGGCAACAAATGAATTATTAAAAAAACGACAAGATTTTGAATTAATTCTAATTGGAACCGGTATAGACTATAAGTTTGTTCATGAATTTTCCGATACATTTAGTTTTCCAAAAGGCATGATCAAATTTCTAGGCGAAAAAACGCCAGAAGAAGTTGCAAATTGGCTCAAGAACAGTGATTTTCTTGTTATGTTTTCGAATTATGAAACTGCAGGGGTGGTTATTGCCGAGAGTCTTGTCTGCGGAAAGCCTGTTTTAAGCACAAAAGTTGGTGCAGCACCTGAATACCTGAATGAAACCAATGGACGCCTTATTGAAGTTGCCGATGAAAATGCTTTAATTGACGAAATGAACTTCATGTTTGACAATCTGGATAATTTCGATTGTGACAAAATAAAAAATAAAGCTCAACGAGAATTTAGTTATTACAACGTTGGCCAAATAATTTTTGAGATTTACAAACAATGAATTTTTATCTATAAAACATAAATTCACAGTGCAAAATTCAGCAGTTATAAATATTGGCAAAAAAGACGTGATTTGGAATTACCTAGCAACTTTCTTACAAATAGGGTCTGGCATTTTACTATTTCCATTTATATTAAGAATGCTACCGTCTGAATCCGTGGGAGTTTGGTCTATATTCATGTCAATCGCATCATTTGTCAATTTACTGGATTTTGGATTTTCACCCTCATTTACCAGAAACATTACTTATATTTTTTCAGGTGTAGACAAACTAGAGAGAACTGGTATTTCAAAAGAGAATACCAACGCTCAAATTAACATTGAATTACTTGGAAAGACAATTCGTGCTATGAAATGGTTTTATTCGCGGATTTCTTTAGTTGCATTTACGTTACTTATCAGTGCTGGCAGTTTTTATCTGTTTAGCGTAATAAATCAAAGTTTCAAAGGAGATAGATTACAAGTGGAAGTTGCATGGGGAATGTTTTGCATTGTTAATACTTACAATATATATACACTGTATTACGATTCATTGATGCTCGGTTTTGGAATGGTAATGAAGAATAAACAGTTAATAATTATAAGTCAAATAGCATATCTATGTGTCTCTGTAACTCTTATTTACTGTGGACTTGGATTAATATCTATTGTTGTAGGTCAAGCTATTGCAGTGGGAATAAGACGAGTTATATCATTTCGTTACTTCTACACACAGTCATTAAGAAATGAATTAAAGCAGGTTAACACTGATGATTTTAAGCAAATAATAACAATCATCACCCCAAACTCAATAAAAGTTGGACTGACAAGTATTGGTGCATTCATGGTATTACAATCTTCTATTATTGTCGGATCATTATACATTTCATTAACTCAACTTGCATCGTATGGGATCACAGTCCAGGTTACAAATGTAATAGCCTCATTGGCAACTGTATACTATTCATCTTTCACCCCTCAAGTGACACATCTAAGAGTTGAAAACAACATAGTAGCTATTAAGAATATATATATAAAGTGTATCTTTTTGTTAGTTCTTACCATTATTGTATGCGGGGTTATATTGATTACTTCAGGAGATTGGGCTCTTGAGCTATTAAAATCGAAAACACATTTACTTGGCAGTTCTATGATTATTCTCATTCTTCTCATAACTTTATTAGAGAAGAATCATGCAATTGCAGGTGGTTTTATATTATCAAAAAACGAAGTGCCATTTTTTAAGGCAGCAATAATTTCAGGGATAGCAACTGTTATTTTGCTATTCATACTAATAAACACTTTTAATATGGGCATATGGGGCATGATTCTAGCACCTGGAATTGTTCAGATTTCCTATCAGAACTGGAAATGGCCTTATGTTTTAATCAAAGAACTAAATAGCAAAACATAGACGATGGCTGAAATTTATAATATAGTAGATGAACTTGAAGTTAGTGATAGCTGCTTGTGCTTTTTAACTCCAAATGCAAAAGTATTGGAATTTGGATCAGCTACTGGGTATGCAACTCGTTATATGACAGAAAAGTACAATTGCAAAGTAACATGTATTGAAATAAGTCCGCAAATGGCGGAGATTGGTCGAAACTTTTGCAATAAAATGATAGTTGCTGATATTGAAGCAGATGAATGGGAAAAAGAGCTTGAATCTAAATATGATTATATCATCTTTGCAGATGTTTTAGAGCATCTGCGAAAGCCTCAACTGGTGATTGAAAAAGCCAAGCAGTTTCTTAAAAAAGATGGGTATATTTTAACCTCAATTCCGAATATCGGTCATAATGCCATTATAATGAATCTAAGGAATGGGATTTTTGAATATACTGAGGTGGGATTATTAGATAACACACATATTCATTTCCTAACCCGCAAAAGTATCTCTGAAATATTTGAAAGCAATGGACTTTACTGCGTTGCAGAGGAAGACAAAGTTATTAGACCCTGTAATACAGAGCTTGAATGTTATTATATTCAAAACCCTATTATGGCACTATCGTTAATAGGAAAAAAAGATGGACATGTTTATAGATATGTTCAAAAATGGAGCTTTAACAAACCAGAAGAACTTAATGGAAAAATTATCGGTGAAAGATTTTCTATCATTGAGAAGTTATTTGAGTTGGGATATGATTTTGCCTGCTACGCTAAGCGCAAATTAAACATTTCTACTCCAAAAATTATTGACATACTGGTGCAAAGACCAATTGCAAAGAAGGATAAAAAGAGATATGAAAAATACAATTCCAAAAGTTAGTATAATTGTTCCTATTCACAATGCAGGTAGCCGACTGACTGACTGTCTGGATACTCTTATTAATCAAACTTTAAGGAGTATTGAGATTATTTTGGTATTAGATTGTCCCACTGATGGATCAGATCATGTTGCACGGCAATATGCACAAAATGACGACAGAATTATAATACTGGAAAATAGCAAAAATCTACACATTGGGAATAGCAGAAACCGGGGATTAGAAATAGCACGAGGAGAGTATATAGGTTTTTCGGACCATGATGATTCCAGAGAACTCAACATGTATGAAGAACTTTATAACCTTGCCCAATCAACAAATTCTGACTTAGTTTTAGGTGTATCAGTTTCAGTTGGAGAACAAAATGAAATTGTACATTTTCCTTCTGGTCTGGGAAATTCATATATTCGTGAATATGCTTTAGTAGATTTAATCAGAGGCGGAGATGATGTTACATTAACCCCAATAGCTACAAATATACATTCCAACATATACAAAGCTGAACTGCTACAAACAAACAACATTACATTCGTCGATACATTTAGTTATTCTCCTGAAGATCGTATCTTCCAGATCATGTGTATATTCTATGCAAAAAATATTAGAATCTGCAACAGCCATTTATACTACCACTTTATCCACAACAGAAGTGCCGGACATAGTTTACATTACGTTTCTTGTTACTCAAGAGCAAATGGAAAAATGAAAGTATATGATTTTCTAAAATTGGTGAATTGTTATGAAAAATATAAACCTTATTTTTTAATTTCAACAAAAAAAGAGTTTACAAACTGTGTTATTGGTGATTTATATTCTACAAAAAACATATTTCAGCTTTTTAAAACCCTAAAACACCTAAAGTCGTTTCCTTTTTGCAAAACTGCATTTCAAACTGCAGATTATTCACTTGCAAAATATAGCTTTGGAGGAAAAATATTTCGTAAAGTAATTTCTCTATTAATTAGATTATAAATATTTCACTACAACTTTTCAATAAATTATGCTAAACAATTCATTCTCACAAACAATTACAGTAAACGAATCTCAAACAGCAACTGAATACGGCTCAGGATTATTACCGGTTTATGCCACTCCTGCTCTAATTGGCTTTATGGAAAATACAGCCATGCAACTCATTGAATTGCCTGCTGATAGTTCAAGTGTTGGCATTTCAATTAACATGAAACATCTTAAAGCAAGTCCGGTTGGAGCAAAAATTACTTGCACAGCTACAATTACAGAAATTGAAGGAAGAAAATACTGCTTTGAAATAAAAGCTATCGATGAAAGTGGTGATATAATTGGAGAAGCACTCCATGAACGGTTTGTAGTAAATATAGAAAAATTCATGAGCAAATTGAAATAATTTGTTCGTCCCAATTTGATACAAAAAAAGCAGGCTGACTCTACATTAGAGATAGCATGCTTTTTTTATATCAAATTGGTTATATATTACATGGCATCCAATTCTTTTTTGACTGCTTCAAAGTCAGCATCCATTTTCAAACGATAATACAACGTTTTGAGAGTTTGCTTGTATTCACGTTCTTTTGGTTTTAAAGCGGCTGCTTTTTTGAAATATGGGATTGACACTTTAAACGCAGCATCAACTTTCTTCATCTCAGCATTATATAACTTATTGTCTTTAATTTTATTAGCTTCGTCCGACATTTTTACTGCTTTATTGTAATACAAACGCCCCTTGCCACCATAAGCTTCCGCTAAAGTTGAGTCCAACTGGATAGCTTTATCAAATGAAGCTAATGCCTCGTCTATATTACCTAACGATTCGTCCAAATTACCTTTTACATAACGGTATTGCGCCATATTAGGCTCACGATCGATAGCAGTTTTCAAATACACCAATGCATCAGCAGTTTTACCTGAATAAATGTAATAATTTATCAGATTTTGAAGAAACCAACCATCAGAAGGAAATTTTTGAAGTCCATCTTTCAATGTTTTTACGTAATTAACAGTATCTTTTTGTTTTACATATTCTTCGTACAACAATTGATATACAGTCATAGTCTCATAGTTCTTATCTTTCAAATCTTCTAGATGAGCTATTGCTTTTTCATGTTTTCCGCCATTAATTGATCCAATACAGGTATAATACTGAATCATGCGATACGTTGAATCTGGTTTAATTTCATTATTCATCATCGGCAACTGCGGAATTCCCAAATAGGTTTCGAAAACATTCACTGCAGCATCATAATTTTTCTTTTCGTACAAATATGCGCCGTAAGCAATCATGTTTTGTTGAATTTTGAAATACTCCAAAATTTTTGCCTTGATCTCTTTTGAGAATTTCTCCTTTACTTTTCCTTTTGCATCTGGCAATTTATCTAATTCAGCTGCTTTCAAGAAATAATTGTATGATTCCAAAACAGCTTTACCTTTAACATCTTTGTCAAATGTTTGGTTTGTCATTGCTTTTTGATACAAAATATCATTTTCTTTGCTACCAATCAAGCCAGCTACATACCATGTTTCAGCCAGTTTATTAGTTGTAGAGTCCTGCAAAGCTAATTTAATAGCTTCACGTGCACCGGAAAAATCCGGGGTGTCCATTAGGGCTTTATTCTTTGCCTTAGATACATTACTCTTTTGAGCAAATGCAAATGTAAAGCTTGTCGCCAAAATCAATGATAAAATAATTTTTTTCATGACGAGTAATTTTTGTTTTAGTGGTTTATTTAAAGTGAACCATTAATTAATAATGGTTCACTTATTGATTTTTATTCTTCTGTATTTTCTTCTGTATCAACAGCTAGAGTTTCGGTAGTTTCAGCTACTTCACCTTCAGTTGCTTCAATTAATTCTTCATCAACTTCAGGTTCTGAAAGCACTTTACAAACCGAAGCAATTTCGTCGTTACGTTTTTCCAGATTTATCAAACGTACTCCCTGAGTTGCACGTCCCATAATTCTAAAGTCAGCAACCTTTATACGAATGGTAATACCTGATTTATTGATAATCATTAAGTCGTTATCATCTGTAACGCTCTTAATTGTAACTAATTTACCTGTTTTTTCAGTAATATTCATGGTTTTCACACCTTTTCCACCACGGTTTGTAACACGATAAACTGCTACTGGTTCGCCATTTTCAATAACTAAATCGCCATTTTCATCAACTTCATCTAGTAAGGTGCGCTTACCATAACCTTGTTGAGAAACCACCATTATGCTCTCTTTTTCTTCCTTGTTGACACAAATCATGCCAACCACTTCGTCAAGTCCATCTTCATCAAGCGTCATACCACGTACTCCGGTTGCTGTACGACCCATTTCACGCACTTTAGACTCGTGGAAACGGATTGCACGACCATTGCGGTTAGCCATCAACACTTCAGAGTTTCCGTCGGTTAAACGAACCTGTATAACTTGGTCATCTTCGCGGATAGTGATTGCATTCACACCATTCTGACGTGGACGAGAATAGGCTTCCAATGAGGTTTTCTTGATCACACCATTTTTAGTTCCAAAAATCAGGTAATGAGAATTTATATATTCAGAATCAGTTAAACCTTTAACACGAATAAACGCATTTACCTTGTCGTCACCATCAATATTCAACATATTTTGAATAGCACGTCCTTTCGATATTTTGGTACCTTCAGGAATATCATATACTTTCAACCAGTAACATTTACCTTTTTGTGTAAAGAACAACATGGTGTTGTGCATTGAAGCCGGATAAATGTATTCGATAAAGTCCTCGTCGCGCGAATTACCGCCCTTCGATCCTACTCCACCACGGTTTTGAGCTCTAAACTCAGTCAAAGCAGTACGTTTTATGTAACCAAGGTGTGAAATGGTAATAATCATTTCATCGTCGGCATAAAAATCTTCAGGATTAAATTCTTCGGAAGAATAAACAATTTGTGTGCGACGCTCGTCGCCATATTTTGCTTTTACTTCCAATAATTCATCTTTAATGATTTGCATACGCAATTCCACTTTTTCCAGAATTTCTTTCAAGCTGGCAATCAATTTCATCACTTCTTCGTACTCTGCACGAAGCTTATCTTGCTCCATACCTGTAAGTTGACGCAAACGCATTTCTACAATTGCACGCGACTGAATTTCAGACAAACCAAAACGTTCCATTAAACGGGTACGAGCTTCTTCTGGAGTTTTTGAATCACGAATAATTCGAATAGCTTCATCCAAATTGTCAAGAATGATCATAAATCCTTCCAACAAATGTGCGCGTTTTTCGGCTTCTCCTAATTCAAATTGAGTACGACGAATAACTACTTCGTGACGGTGTTCTACGAAATAATGAATCAAATCTTTCAGATTCAACATTCGTGGACGACCTTTTACCAGCGCAATATTATTTACACTGAACGAAGTTTGTAAAGCAGTGTATTTGAATAGTTTATTTAATACTACATTTGAGTTGGCATCACGTTTAATATCAATTACAATGCGCATACCTTCACGGTCTGACTCGTCATTAATATGACTAATACCTTCAACTTTCTTATCCTCAACCAAAGCAACTACAGCTTTAATAAGCTCTACTTTGTTTACCTGATAAGGAATTTCGTTTACAATAATTTTCTCGCGACCTTGAGCGTCTGTTTCAATTTCTACCTTTGAGCGAACAACGATACGTCCACGACCAGTTTCAAATGCATCCTTTACACCTGCGTAACCATAAATGATACCACCGGTTGGAAAATCGGGTGCTTTGATATATTGCATTAATTCAGGAATCTCAATTTCCGGATTTTCAATGTAAGCAATGATAGCATTAACAGCTTCGGTAAGGTTGTGAGGAGCCATATTGGTAGCCATACCTACGGCAATACCCGATGAACCATTCACCAATAAATTTGGAATACGGCTTGGGAGCACGGTTGGCTCTTTCATGGTATCATCAAAGTTCAGTTGAAAATCAACTGTATCTTTATTAATATCCACCAGCATATCTTCGGATAATTTACGCAGACGAGCCTCGGTATAACGCATTGCAGCAGGGCTGTCACCGTCGATAGAACCAAAGTTTCCCTGACCATCGACCAATGGATAACGCATCGACCAATGCTGCGCCATACGAACCAGTGTTCCGTAAATGGACGAATCACCATGTGGGTGATACTTACCCATTACTTCCCCCACAATTCTGGCGGATTTTTTATAGGGTTTATCGGAGTTATTTCCAAGTTCGTTCATTCCAAATAATACGCGGCGGTGAACCGGTTTGAAACCATCACGCACATCGGGCAATGCACGCGAAACTATCACCGACATGGAATAATCGATGTACGAAGACTTCATTTCTTCGTCAATGTTTACCTTAATAATTCTGTCTTGATCAATCATCTATTTTTTAATTTTATTTCTATCTAAAAAATCGC
>Ga0302215_10000221_pt1 | contig 43203 bp, 75 predicted proteins | sample II_Fen_N3_1_FD_194580 | JGI IMG/M metagenome (GOLD analysis project Ga0302215, IMG submission 194580) | Peat permafrost microbial communities from Stordalen Mire near Abisko, Sweden - II_Fen_N3_1 | ecosystem: Environmental > Terrestrial > Soil > Wetlands > Permafrost | place: Sweden: Abisko... | reverse complement strand
TCGTAGTATTGAGCGGTTTTTCAAGTGGCAATATTAATCTAAATCTATCGCATACATGATTGTTTTTTTCTTTTTGGTGGCTCTTTGTTGTAGCAATAATATGTATGTAATCTTTAAACAACTCTCTTGCCTCTGCTATCGTTAGACCATCGTCAAAGTCAAGCATGATCGTATTGCACTCTTCCAAAATACTATTAATCTCTAATCTATAATTTTTATCATAAATAAAAGGTGAATAGTTAATCTCAGTTTTTAATACCTCTCCAAACTCTTCTAAAGTTTGAACGGTATAGCCTATAAATCCTTCGCTTAAATGATTAGAATATGAAAAATTTATCATGTCATAGTCCAAATAAATCGCTAATTTTTTCGTCACTATATTCTATTTCTTCGCATCTAATAGGCTTACTATTCATAATACCGCCTATAATTTTATCAATTGTAATTTTAGGAATAATAGTTGTCTCAAACGCATCGTTATTGTACAGTTTATAAAGAATAGGAGTAGCCCCACGATTATCTTTTGTGCATGTTACAAGTCTTATTCCCTGCGACTTTTTAAACTCATCTTCTTCTATTCTTATCCCTTTTTCGCTTTTAGTTTCCTGCAATGGTATGCTTATATTATAACAACATCGCACCGCATCAACAAAAGCACCTGCCCCCCTAGTATTTCCGTCAGTTTTCGAAGCATGATGAATAATAATGATCGTTATATCGACTTCTTTGCACCAATTAATGAAAGGTTGCATAAATACACGTGCTTGGCTATTATCGTTCTCATTTCCGCTAAAGAACGCCAGCAGTGGGTCAATAATTAATAGTCGCACATCGTACATGCAACAAAACTCTTTTAACTCATTTAATTTGTCATTATCAAAGGCAAAATCATGCCCTTTTGAATGTGCAAAATGAATAGGGTCGTCCGTAATTAATAGAACTCTTTTTTCGTCATATTCGTTTATAATCCCAAAAGTTTTAAGAGTCTCACTTCTGTTTTTAACATTCCCTGCATCATCTTCCGTGAGCCACATCGCTACGTTACCAACATGATTAATACAATATTCAGCCGCCAACTTGATAGATAAATTGGTCTTACCTATACCACCACGTGCACTTACCATGCAAAGAGTATTTTGAGGAAAAGGCATGAAGTGATTTAAAATAAATTTTTGTTCTACTTCCACACTTTCGTGCATTGTTTGGAAACTAAGCATTTTTTGACTTCTTAGTATGTGCTAATTGAGCATCTTTTAATTGCTCTCTTTGCAACATATCAAGTTCATAGAGTTCTCTTTTTTCTTTTTCTTCTTTTGTTTCTTCTTTTTGGGGTACTGTTTCTTTTTTTGTTTTATTAGTCCAGTTCTTTTTTGCAGAGATACTTTTTTTCTCACATGCTAAATTGTATTTAACATTATTATTTTTTAATTCGTTAGTTATGAATTCGTATAGTGGAATTAATATAGGAGTGTTTGATAGATTATATTTTTTGTCTTCTATTTCATGTAAAAAAATAGCCTCAAATAATAAACCCTTTTCCTCATTTGATAAAAACTTTATCAATGAGTAATAGTTTTTCTTTAAGAAAAAACCTTCTTTTTGTTTTGCTTTATCTTCCATTATTTATCTCTCGAGATATTTTATAGAGAGGAATGTGAGGGGTTCTCAAACCATCACGTTCATAATAAAAATTATAAACTCTCTTATCGGTTATCAATTAAGATAACCTTTTGGTTTGAGAACCGATAAAAGATTTAAACTTTCCAAAACTATATCTTTTAAATATTTAAAACAAACTTTAACACAAATAATACTTTTTTATAAATTATGGTGCACCATACTACAGTATAGATATCTATGGATATCCTAAGTGATAGATAGAATGATAGAAGATAGATAGATATCATAGGCGTTGGCTTTTGGCTTACGCCAATCCAACGCCATATAAGAAATTAAATACCTTTTAAACTTTTAATATACTTCTTCATTGTGTTAGCAGAAGTTCCAAACGTCCGTACCAGTAACGCTACACTTGCCTTGTTGTTTAGTAATGCCTCTATCTCTTGCCGATGTTGGTCTAGCAATAGCATAGAGGGGGATTGCTTACGACTCATGCGTCTCCTTTAATTTTTTTAATATCCATTCGCACGCTTTTATAACAGCTTCTATTCTTGAAACAAAAGGCGTAAATGTGTCAGATATTACAAATACATCTCCAACTTTTATTCCTAAAATTTTTTCATCTGTAAGCAAACAATATTTTCCGTCAACTTCTTTTGAACAAATATCATATCCTTTATTTAAAGCCCAATCAATACAATATTTATGCACCAATTCATAAATATTTATTTGATGATATAGGCTATAATCGTTTTCAACTGGAGAGTAGTTTAAATATCCTTCGTTTATATTACCAACAGAAGAGATATTAACTCCCAATACCTCTTGTAATAGTTGCTTACTAATCATAATGACTCACTTAATCTTTTATTTAACATATTTCTCATTGTTATGTTTCCTTTGGCAATTCCGTTAAGTACCATAAATTCTGATACTTTAAAATATTCTGATAACTCTTTAACTATTTTTGAAACGATTTCTTTTTTATTTAACTCTTTCATCGTATCCCCTTTTGTTTTGATACCGTTATTATATACCCATATAACTTTAATACAGCTTAATTTTGATTGATTTTAAATCAAACTTGATTGATTATGCGATATTAATTTATTTTAGCGTCACCCCTTTACTTATTTATAAAAAAATAGTATAATAACGGAAAAGAAGCGAGGAAATAAAATGCAAAATATTAAAAAATGGCTATTCACAAAACAAGAGCGTACTAATTTGTTTCTTTTGTGCGATAATATTATTTCTTTAATTTTACTTTATATTGTTGTTACATCAAACTAAGGACAATTAATTGAACGCAGTACAAAAAACAGATGCACAACTTAGAGCGGAGTTAAAAGAAATTTACGCAAAGAGTGAGCGAGGATATAAAGACGGTAAGTGGGTGCATGGCTCAATTATTGCTACACGTCAAAAGCTATGCAAGGAAGCAAAGATTAGCTCTAACACCATGTATGCTTTTGAGAAAGCTGAACATAACTTAGGGTATCAGCACTTGTGTCGCTTGTGCGATTGGATTGATAAGAATAAGAGGGAAGTAGACGACAATGGGAGATAAGTTTGTTAAGAATGATTAAAGATGGTATTTGGATAAAGGGGATATAATGTCGTACACATATCATTGCTCACGTTGTAACGTAACCGTTGAGATCATTAAACCTATGAGTGAAGCTTCACGACACGAGTATTGCAAGTGTGGTAGAGAGATGGGAAAAGTATATAGTGCGCCTAGTATTAAGACTGGGGACGGCACTAAAAAATGATTTTACAAAAGGTTAAATTATGGTTATGATATGCTATTCTGTTTTTATTCCTTTTCAGAATAGCCCCTTAGCAATAGAGGGCTTAAACTGATGGATTTATTAAGTCGTTTTTACGTAGTGATGGAACACTTCAACGATGATGACAGAATAGCCGCTCACGCCATAACTATTTTTGCAAAAGATCAGACTCCAACGTGTAACATTTATAAAGACTTATTAGCTGTAAAAGTTAGACATTGGACGCCTATTTTAGAAAAGATCATAAAAACAAATGACTTAACCGAATGGATTAATGAAACAACATTTAAATTAGATATGATGAGAGATAACTTTTGGAGTTGTGGCGATAGCATGGCTATTCAAAAAGGTGTTTGGATATTCCAAGCAAATGAGGAGATGGAAGAATGAAATGGTTTACAGAATGGATTTTGTAATAATCGAGTTTATTATTATGGTCGTTAAAATTGTGCTTCATGCCAAAAATATTACTTTGTTTTAGATTGGGGAGATAATGAGATTTGCAAACTTTGTTACTTCAAAACTAAAAAGGGGTGGTTGGTTCGAACAAAAGAAAATTAAAAAATTAGAAGTTATAGTATCTGTGAAAGATATTGAAGAAATAAAAGAACTTGTTAGCTTATTTGAAAAATACAAAGATGAATTGCCAGAAGAATTAAAAAAGTCTTTAAAAGAATTTGCAGAAGGATTTGACAATAAAAAACTTCATACTCAAATTTAAAAACGATCTTACAATGGTGTTGGGTATAGCTTTATCAGGAATAATAGCATTTTCTTTTATTGCTTTGTGGATATGTAGATGATGATTAAAAAATTTTATGAAAAATTTATGAAGTTTGAGCATAAAAGAGCAGTAAGCAAAATGGAAAGTTTTAATCATATCAGAGGAATTAAGTAATGAAACAAGTACAAGAAGATTTCAGAGCTAAAAAATGCTTGCAAGGTCACAAAATACCAAAATTAGAAAACCTAAACGTAAAAGATAAATATTTCTGCCCAATATGTAAAACACATGCACATGTATCGTTTAACTGTTCTTTAAAGCCTAGATTGAGTTGTTTTTGTGGAAATATAAATATAAAGGCTGAGCATGGCATATAGTCCAGAGCAATGGGAACGTGCAAAAGCTTATTATGAAAGTGGACAATACTCCCTTAGTCAAAATGAAGCTAAAAGCGGAATAGGAAAATCAGCTATCTCCAAAATGGCAAAAAATCAACAGTGGAAAAATGGAGCTAATGCCGATTATATAGAAGCTAAAGAAATTATAGCTGTAAAAAAGTCAACACTAAATTCAACAGCAATAAATATTCTCGATGACATTGCAACAGACGTAATCAAACATAGGTCGCTAATAAACTCAAATGCTGAGCTATTGGCAAGCCATATTCCAAAAGTAGTGAATTCTTTTATAACTAAACAGATCAACGCAGAAACTGGCGAAGAAGAAGAGCTGTATGCTTTAGAAGCCAAAACAATCAAAGAACTTGCAGAGGCTAACGACAAGCTTGCTATCACCCTAGAACTTGCCCCACGTCACGCAAACCAACAAATAAACGTTAATACACAAACAAACACACAAGTGAATAACATTACTAAAGATTTAATAAAAGAAACACTATTAGAATTTAATAATGAATATTGATGTTTTAAAAGAAGTATTATTAGAAGATTTTATATACTACCTTCGATGGTCGTTTAAAACAAAATATAACTCTAAATTTATTCTTACCGACAGTCATATTGAAGTATGCCAAGTTCTTATACGAGTTTACCTTGGAGAAATCAAAAAGCTTATCGTTAATATGCCCCCGCGTAGCGGAAAGACTGAAATTGTAAACACTTTTATCGAATGGACTTTAACTAAGCACCCTAAAGCTAAATACATTATGACGTCTTACTCAGATGTTCTTGTCGCAAACAGTTCTCAACAAATACGCGATATGTTTAACTCATTAGAACATAAAGCGATGTTTAATATCGAGACAAAAAAAGATACGCAAAGTAAAAAGCTATGGAAGACGTCAGAGAATGGAGGTGTTTATGCTGTGTCGAGCTTTGGGCAGATTACTGGGCATGGTGCGGGACTTAAGACCAAAGACGAGTGGGGTGGCTGTATTGTAATTGATGACCCGCTAAAGCCTGACGATGCGAACAGTCTTTTAAAGCTTGGTAAAGTTCGGGAATGGTACGAAACTACGCTATCAAACCGTATCAATAACCCTGACGTTCCTATCATTATCATTATGCAACGTTTACACACGGACGATCTTGTCGGGTGTATAGAACAAAACGCATTTAAAGATTTAAAAGAATGGGAAATACTAAAGATCAAAGCTGTAGACGAAGTTAATAACGTCTCGTTTTGGGAGGACTTCTACCCCCTTGATAATCTTGCAAAAATGAAAGAATCAAATACCTCTTATTATTATTCACAGTTCCAGCAAGAGCCGATCATTAAAGGTGGTAATAGAATTAAGATTGATTGGTTTAAGTGGTGGAAAGTATTACCTAAAATATCTCATTTATTTATCACGGTAGATACAGCACAAAAGACTAAAGAGCAAAACGATTACAGCGTAGCTCAGTGTTGGGCAGTAAGCGTTGATAAGGACATTTACTTAATTGATATGTTAAGAGGCAAATTTGAAGCCCCAGAGCTTCGCAAAAGGCTAAAACTATTCTATAACAAGCATAACAATAATGAAATAGCCTCACTTCGCAAAATGTACATTGAAGATAAGTCCAGTGGTAGCAGTTTATTACAAGATTTTAAATTAGAAAAAATGAAAATTGAAGCCGTACAGCGTAATGTGGATAAAGTTTTAAGGTGCGATGATGACAGCCCAAATATTGAAGCAGGGCGCGTTTATCTTAATGAAGAGATAGATCAAGTAGGAGATTTAATTGCCGAGGCTTCTGCGTTCCCATTTGGGAAACATGACGATACCCTAGACCCATTATTTGATGCTATTGAAAAAGGAATAGTTACTAGACGCAACTCATTTTTCTAATCTTTTATTTTTTGCTATGATTATACCAAGGAGTTGCCCATGTTTGATTTTTGGAAAAAGAAAGATGAAGTAGTGCTAGTTAAAATAAAAAAAGGTCTTTTAGATCAAAACTTTCAAGTAGATAATAAAGAAGCAATTAATGCGGTTTATAAAAATAACTTTCAGCGCACAGCAGAGCAACACTTTGCACCAACTGTTGCAATGGATAGCATAGACAGCACATTATCTCTTAAGCAGATCGACAGAGGAACGTTACCAGATAACCTTTTAATGTGGTACGGCTCTCAATCATTTATAGGTTATCAAACATGCGCTATGTTGTCTCAGCATTGGCTTATTCAAAAAGCGTGTAATGTTCCAGCGCGCGAAGCAGTCCGCAAAGGGTGGGAAGTTACCGTAAACGATGGAAATGAGGTTGACATTGAATTAGTAGCGCAACTTCGCAAACTAGAAAAGAAATACAAGCTCACCAAGAACATGACAGAGTTTGTTAAAATGGGTCGCGTGTTTGGTATTCGTATTGCTATGTTTAAAGTGGAAAGCACAGACCCTAAGTATTACGAAAACCCTTTTAACATAGACGGCATTAATCCAAACAGCTATAAAGGCATTTCCCAAATTGACCCGTATTGGTGTGCGCCTGAACTTGACACAGAATCAGCAGGCGACCCTTCGGCAATTAGCTTTTATGAGCCTACTTATTGGATTGTAGCAGGGCAAAGAATACATAAGTCGCATTTAGTCATTTTTAGAGGCGATGAAGTTCCAGACATTTTAAAACCGACTTACTTATACGGTGGGTTGTCAGTTCCGCAAAAGATTTGCGAACGAGTGTATAATGCAGAGCGCACAGCAAACGAAGCTCCAGCGTTAGCAATGAGCAAGCGTACCACTATGTTAAAAGTTGACATGGATAAAGTAATGTCCGACCAACAAGCGTTTGAGCAAACATTGCTTAAATGGATTGAATATCGCGATAACTTTGGTGTTAAAGTAGTAGGTATTGATGAAGATATGCAACAGTTCGACACAGCGCTTGGAGATTTTGACAACGTCACAATGACCCAGTACCAACTTGTAGCGAGCGCGGCAAACGTACCAGTTACCAAACTTTTAGGAACTACCCCTAAAGGATTTAACAGTACGGGTGAGTATGAAGAAGCAAGCTACCACGAAGAACTCGAGAGTATCCAAACTCACGACTTAGAGCCATTATTAGAACGTCATTACGCTATTTGTATTCGTTCTGATTTAAAAAAAGAATTTGAAGTGGATATTACATGGAACCCTCTAGATGCATTAACAGAAAATGAACAAGCAGACATTAACCTTAAAAAGTCTCAATCAGATCAAAATTATGTAAACATGGGTGCGATAGATGCGGGGATGGTGCACGAAAGATTAATTACCGATGAAAAAAGCGGTTACAATGGATTAACAGCAGAGGACGATTATGAAGAAGAAAGTGACATTAACACCAATACGAGCAAAATGGGTAGCACAGAGAAAGAAGACAATCCTGAAAGGCAAGCCACTCAATCATAATTTCGCAATCGGTGAACGATATAAGCAACGCTTAACCAAAGTAATCGAGCATATGCAAGCGGTCACTATGCGAGAAGTCAAAGCACTTTATAAAACAGATTACGCGCAAAGCCATTTTGCTATGGACGCTAGTATCGCAAGCCAAACTAAAATATTATTTAATGATCTCAATAAGCGTTTTGATAAAATGTTTAAAGACTTCGCAGTTAAAGTGTCAACGCAAACTATTTACCAAATTGACAACCAAAGCAAGTCAAGCCTAGCTGAAAGCTACAAAGACTTAACGGGTGGTATGGGTATTAATACGGACTTTAGTACCTCTCCACTCAACGAGACTATTAAAGCCTCTATCAATGAGAACGTGAATCTTATTACTTCAATTAGCGAAGAGTATTTGAAAGACGTTGAGGGGGCAGTTAACCGCTCAATCACTACTGGGCAAGGACTTAAAGATTTAATACCACAGATTGAAAACATTGGTGGCGTTACGCATAGAAGGGCTAAGAATATAGCATTAGATCAGACGCGATCTATTTATAACTCAATTAATAAAATAAGAATGGAATCAAACGGAATCAAAAAGTACGAATGGATTCACAGTCATTCTGGACTTCATGCCCGCCCTCTTCATGTAAGTTACGATGGTCAGATATTTAGTTTTGATGAGCCCCCTATTATTGATGAAAAAACGGGGGCTCGAGGAATACCAGGGCAAGCAATTAATTGTAAATGTAGCTTTAGACCAGTTATAGAATTTGATTAGGAAAATTTATAGGGTGCTCTAATTCATTGTCAATAACGTATTTGTCATAAGCTTTGGCGGCTTCAATATCTGATTTAAAATGACCTATGCTAATTGATTTATAATTTACCATTATTCTAGCTTGCCATTTTTTATTATCTTTTCTAAATCTAACACCTCTATATCCACTAGTGTTCACTTTACACAATAACCTAGTATTTCTAGCTTGGATAGCATTTGTAGTCCATCTGCAATTATTGGGTTCGTAATTTTCATTTACATTAATTCTATCAAGTGTTAAATTTACATCAAACCCGTTATTAATAGACCATTTTTTAAAATTAACATAACTATTTACCCATTCATCACATATGGTAATTCCTCTACCCCCGTATGATTCAAACAGTACATATTTTTTATTATATATGCGAGTTTTCATATTTATCCAAGCGGAATAAATTTTATTGTGCTTACTATCTCCATGATTTATTTTTGAGCATTTTCTACATTTTGCATATGGATTTTTATTAATTACAGATAACGGTCTTTCAAATAAAATATGGCAACACTCGCACTCCACGAGAACAAAAGTTAATGTTGCGTTTTTTGTCCCTACTTTTCTAGCACCTATAATTTTAATTATTTTCATTTAAGCCTCCTCAGACTTATAAATTTTTGTGAAAGGTTGTAGCTGAGGAGGCTTGTAACAACCTCTCGCAAAAACTTTTTACATTGTAATTATAGCATAATTATGCGCCCAGTGATTAGTTTTTAATAATGAAGCCCCTACTGTTTTATAAGTTCTTTATACGGGCGTGGAGGTAATGGCGGAGGAGTTGGTCTCGCATTCTTTGATGGTGGATTATACCCTTCTCTAGGATTATTTTCTTCTGCACAACATGGGTCATCATTTTTAAACTCTTTTTTCAACACTTTTTCATAGCGTGTAGAAAAATCCAAAAAAGACAACAACTTAAATAAATCGTCATCAATTTTATCAAATTTAACCTCTATTTTTACTGTTACATCGTCTAAAATCTTTGTGTGTTTAATTTTCATTTTGCCCTGCTTTATAATTTGTATATTCTTCATTGTTTAACCTTATGCTTACTAGAAAAGTTATATCATACCCAGTACAAAGACCAACTGACAAACATAATTTATTGTTATCTTCTATTATAACAAGCTCTTTGTGTTTTATTTGTTTAAAAGCAACAGAACCAATTACAGCGTTAAAGTTTTTACAAAAATATTCAATATCGATATCTGTATTTTATCTAATTTTAGTGCTGTCGATATAAGCCTGAACCTCATAAATTAACCTTAGTGTTTCATCCGTTGTTATTTTAAAATCGTCTAGTTTAATTATTTTCATCTTCTAATCTCCCTTAACACGCCAAATTCATCACGATAATATCTCGGTGGCATTGGACGTCTATCAATAATAATAACCTCTTGACGTGGTTCAATATAGCGTGGCGCATATTGTGGCTCACGATTGATTAATTTATCAACTAAGATAGCAGTTTCAAGCCCTATAAATAAATCACGGGCGTTGTCGTTGTGGCGTTCGTTGTGTTCAGCGTAAACGCTACTTAAAAGTAATAGTGTGCATAGTAGTGTTTTCATTTTAATTGTCTCCTTAAATTTTATTATTTACAAAACTAAAATCACGATTATAATCATTATCCCAATAAACACGTCTTTGACCGTTAAGAGTATTTTTAACATAATCCGTTAATTTTTCAGCAAGATATGAGCCTCTAAAATTATCCCAATCAATTATGCATTTATCTGTATCATTCCATATTGTAAAAACTAATTGCATTGATGGGTTGGTTTTGTTTGGTGTTTTTTATCCCAACACCATGAGCACCTGAAATAATAATCTTTACTATTAATTTTTAAATGATCATATTCTTTTATCCAGTCGTATTCTTCTATATCATATCCCCTTTTAATTTATCTAACAAATGGCATTAAGCCAAAAACTAACACACATCCAACACTTATAAATGATAAAATAATCATAAAAATTTTAGTTGTCATTTCTTTAGTTCTTTTTCGGTACTCATTTGGTAGCCTTTGGCTCAAATCTATTGCAGCAAAAATCAGTATCTACCTCTCCATATTGGTCAGTTATTACTGTGTTGTGCTCCATAGGGCAATCAGGGCATCTACATTCAAGCCAAACACTAGTTTCATTGCTATCTTCAAGACAATGTTTGCATTCCCAACAATTATTGTTTTCTTGTGCTTCAAGCTCGGCTATGGCTTCTTTAACACGTTTTGGAGTAACATCATAATCTGCAATCATTCTTTCTTCGCTACTGTCGCAATTATAAGAAAGTGACAGCAATATCTCTTTTGCTTTGCTCATTTGGTCGGTCTCCTTTTTAATCTTTCAAAACCACTCTTAAAATGGTTTAGAAAAACTTAGCCCCATTAAGAAGCTATTTGTGTTCTTATCCATTCGCAAGCTTTAAATATCGCTTTGGGTTCTGTGTCACTTACAAAATCTTCATCAACATCACCATCTTTGGTATATATGTCACATCTGTACTTTTTTGTTCTATGTGTGCTACCGCTGTATAAAACAAAATCTTTACCAAGTGCCCACTCTTTACACTTATGAGCTAGTTCGTAGATATTAATACCTTTTGGATATTGCTTTGCATTACTAATCTGCTCAATACCTTTAACCCACCCATAATGCACCAAAGGATAAATAATATTATCATCCCCTCCTAATTCTTTATAACTGCTACATTCAAAACCCAACACTTTGCTCAATAGCTCTTTACTTATCATCACAACCTCCTATTTTTTAAACTTGATGGCACGCGCAAATTAATAACACGCTTTAATACCGTAATTATATAACAAAATAATAGTAATGTCAATACCTTTTAACACAAATTTGCGTAAATAAATAAAATAAGTGATAATTACGTAATTTTTATAAACGAGGTGTTTAATGCCCGATATTAATAACATGGATTTACGTAGTGGTAGAGAAGTAAAAGAAGATGGAACGTTTGTTAACGAAGCCGATGCTATTCTTCCAATTAAGGCGGGCGTATCTGCTCATGTGTCTGTAGATTCATACCGAGCCGCAATCGTTCAAGGGAACGCGTATAAGGCAAGTTTTGCCGACACAACTGGCATTACTGCTGGAGTAAGCTATATTTACTACGTAAAAAATACAAGCGCAACTAAAAGTATATGGTTACGCCCTATTTCGTTTAATTCTGATAGCGGGCAAACTTTAATCAGAATTGTAAAAAATGGTAGCTTTACTTTGGGCGGAACAGTGTATAATCCAGCTGATTATTGCGATATGCAAGTAAGCGGAACAATCGCAATCGGAAGTCCGTATATTACGGGTACGTTTGATACTGCAAAAATAAAAGTAGGAATGTCTATAACTGGTAATGGAATTCCATATAAAGCTTTAGTGGGGGCAGCCACTAATTCACAAATTACTATGAGCTTAGTTGCAACTGCAAGCGGATTACAAAATCTTATCGTTTCATTGGCTACTCTTCCAGCTAGGAATCTTAATACTAACTTCGCATTAACTAATTTTGCAAGCTTAAAAACTTGGTTTCAAAATCCAACTGTTTTAGGAGCGGCTGTTGCCTATGCTGACAATGCTGTCGATCAAGTATTTAATACGATTGAATATGAGATGAAGCAACCTAGCTCACTTCCTGATTCACCGATTAATATTCTGCGCCCACAAGACGACTTCATGGCTATCCTAACTAACTACGGCACTACAAAAACAGCTTATAGCTTGGCTATAGAATGGAGTGAATTATAATGCCATTAGAAAAAGGCTCATCTCAAAAAACTATCTCACACAATATTGAAACTGAAATTAATGCAGGCAAAGACCCTAAACAAGCCGCGGCTATTGCGTACAGTGTTGCTAAAGATACAGAAAGCAATCGCATTGTCGATCAAAACGGCTTTGTAGAGATTAAAGCTAACCCTATTTCAAAAGTAGGGATATTTGATTATTCAGGTATGCAAGTAGGCGACAAAGAAACCCCAGATAAGATTTATAAGGTCTATCGCCCAGCCGAGGAACTTGGAAGTGAAGAGACAATCAACTCTTTCAAATTAATTCCTTTTGTTGATGAACATACAATGCTCGGAGACAATGGCAAACCAGCAGAAGAGAAAGGAGTGCATGGTACTACTGGCGAGGACGTATATTTGCAAGATGGCGTTCTTTATAGTAATCTTAGAATATTCTCAAACGCTTTAAAAAATCTCATTGAAGCAGGGAAGCAAGAGTTAAGCTGTGGTTATTCGTGTGACTACGATTTTACAAGCGGTGATTTTAATGGTGAGCATTATGATGTAATCCAGAGAAATTTAAGAGGAAATCATCTTGCTTTAGTGCAAGAGGGAAGAATGGGAAAAGACGTTAAAGTCTTAGACCACAAAATCACATTTGATGCAAAGGAGCTTTTTATGGAAGAAAACGAAGAACAAGAAGAAGTCGCTAAAACTCCAACATTGGAAGAATTGGCAGGAAATATTAAAGTGCTTATGGACTTTATGAATAAACTTAAACCGCTTGAAGAAGCAGAACATGGTAAAAGTTTAGACGAAGATAAAAGCGAAGAGAAAGCAGAAGACGAAGAAGTCGTTGAGAAAAAAGATGACGAAAAGAAAGAAGAAAAAAAAGATGGCATGGATGCGGCTTTAATCCGTAAACAAGTCATTAAAGAAATTTCAGATCGCGACAACCTTGCAAAACGTCTATCTCCAGTCATTGGAACTTTTGATAGTTCAAGCATGGGGCTTGATGAAGTAGCACAATATGGTGTTAAAAAACTAGGCTTGCAGGCTCCAAAAGGTCAAGAGATCGCAACACTTAACGGTTACTTGGCGGCTAGTTCAGTCAAAAAATCATCTGTTTCTATGGATAGTAAAACTCCATTAGTAACAGATGAAATTTCAGCATATTTAAACGGAGGCAAATAATGTCACAATCTACAGTCGGCTTATATCGTGGCTTTGGTGTCGTTGGCGAAAGATACAACGATAGCGCAATTAGAGTTAGAAACTGGACGCTCACATCAGGCGGCACAAATCCTAATACTATTGGTAATGCGTTTACGTATTCATCTGAAGGAGTTGCAACAGTCGGTGGCACTGGTTTTTTTGCTGGTATTTTAGGCTTTCCTAAAGAATACGTCCTTTATGGCACAAGTGCTGGCGGAACTCTTGCCCCTACATTAAATATGCCTGAGAACTCAATCGGTCAACTTGTATATTTCGGTGAAATGATCGTTAATCTTGCAACTGCCGCAACACAAGGCGATCAAGTTCAATACGATACAACTACTGGCGCACTAAGTGCTATCCCTCAGCTTACTTCAGTAACTGGCAGTATTGCAACTACTACATTGACTGTAACAGCCGTTGGCGCTGGGACTCTTTCAGTCGGTCAAGTTATTAGCGGTGTAAACGTTGTCCCCGGTACTGTCATAACAGCATTAGGCACTGGAACTGGGGGAACTGGTACTTATACCGTATCTGTTTCTCAAACAGCGGCAAGCGCAACGATCACAGCTAAAAACGCACCAGCTTCTGGCTATGCACTTGTTCCAAACGCTACCGTAATTGATTTTAATTTGTCTGGCGCTGGTATCTGCGTTATCAGATTAACAAACTAAGGAGACAATAGAGAATGCAAGAATCAAAAGTACTTAGCCGTATTGCGGCAAGAAATATTAAACCTTTCTTAATGAAAGACATGAACTCTATGGACTCACTTTATAAGTTGGGTATCAGCGTAGATGCGGGAAAGATCGAACAACTTTACGGAATGGATAGTTTAACACCAACGATTACCGCTGGTTCAATTACTATGCCAGCTCAATTTGGGCAAGCATGGATGCCCGGATTCGTTGAGACTGTTACAACCGTAAGAGTTATCGACGATCTAGTAGGTATGACAATTATCGGTGATTGGGCTGATAGCGAAGTCATTATGACTACATTAGAGCCTACTGGTTCAGCTGTAGACTATGGCGATAACACAAATATCCCTTTGGCTTCATGGAACTTAGAGTTTGCTCGTAGATCAATCAACGTCGGTGAGCTTGGCTTTATGGTTGGTGTACGTGAAGAAGAGAGAGCGGCTAAAGTTAGAGTAAGTGCGGCACAAGCTAAACGTGATGCAGTATCTAGTATCCTTGACATTAGACGTAATCAAATTGGTTTCGTTGGTTACAACTCAGGTAACACAAATACTTATGGTATTCTTAACGACCCATACATCGGTGCTTATGTTACTGTTGCGACAAATGCCGCGGCTACGTCTACGCTTTGGGTAAACAAAACGTTTAAAGAGATCACTGGCGATATTTTGACCGCTGTATCTAAACTTCTTACTCAATCTGGCGGACGTGTTGATGCCTATAAAGATGAAACTACTTTAGCGGTTTCACTAGCGGCTTATTCAAGACTTTCTACAACTACCGATTTCGGTATTTCCGTTAAACAATGGATTAGAGATACTTTTGACGGCAAAGTTAGAGTAGTAGCTGTTCCACAATTCGACGCGGCCAACGGTGGCGCAAATGTATTTTATCTCTTTGCTGACAAAGTAAACGAAAGCGGTACAGACGGTGGGCGTGTATTTGAACAAATGGTTCAAACTCGTTTACGTACTATTGGTGTTGAGCGACTAGCAAAAGGATATAAAGAAGATTATAGCAACGCAACAGCGGGTGTAATTTGTAAACGTGCTTACGCTGTGGTAAGATATTCGGGGATTTAATAATCCCCACCCATATTTTAAAAAAGGAAAAATAAAATGGCAAAATCAGATGAAATTTATGTTTATTCTACATTGACATCAGCGCAAGACTACGCGATCTATGAGACAGTTCCAAACAGTACACCAGTGCTAGTCAAAACTATTCATGTTGATGGTGGTGCAAACGTTGCAAACAAACAACTTTATACGCCATACGGTAGCAGAACTTTAGTATCAGCCGAAGATTTAGAATTTTTACAGAAAAATTTTGATTTTCAATTGCACATCAAAAACGGTTTTATCACAATTGATAAAGTAAAAAAAGATGTCGAGGTTGCTGTCTTAGATATGCAAGACAAAGACAAAAGCGCACCTTTAACCCCTGAAACAGATACAACCCTAAAACAAGAAATTTAAAATGGCTCAATTATCACTAAGCATAACGGACTTTAGAGCGCAATTTGCAGAGTTTGCAAGCACCACAACGTATCCCGATAGCACGATTACAATGTACTGGGATACTTCAATTCTATACGTAAGTAATGGCGATTATGGTTTGCTTAGTGGAGCTTCACGACAAAGAGCGATTTATTTGTTTATGGCTCACTTAATTAAACTAGGTGAGAATATAGCAAGCAATGAAGTACCGAACATGATTAGTGGAGCAACGATTGGTGGCGAGAGTGTTACTCTCGTACCGCCTCCGTTAAAAAGCCAATTTCAATGGTGGTTAAATCTTACCATTTACGGGCAACAACTAAACGTGCTATTAAGCTTAAAAGCTGTTGGAGGTATTTCCGTTGGCGGATTACCTGAAAATTCAGCATTTCGTAAATTTGGTGGCATATTTTGACAATTAAACACATTCCAAACTTAGCTTTAAAGAATGCTATTGAAGCAATGAACGGAAAACAGTTAAAAGTAGGTTGGAACGAAAGCGCACAATATGAAAAAGGTGGGCATGTTGCAGGCATAGCCGCTCAAAATGAGTTTGGAAATCCTGCTAAAAATATTCCTGCACGTCCATTTATGCGTCCAACTATTTCAGAATATAGTGCGCAATGGAGCGACAAAATGAACGTGGTATCCAAGCAAGTTATTAAAGGCGCAATGACACCGAATAGCGCGATGGAATTATTCGGTGATGTGGTTGCGGGTGATATTCGTAAAACTATTAGTGAAGTAACCAGCCCACCTCTTAAGGCTTCAACTATTCAAGCAAGACGTAGAAAGATGGCAAACGGAAAAGGCGTATCAACCACAATAGATAAACCATTAATTGATTCTGCCGTTATGTTTAATACACTTACGAGTGAGGTCACAAAATGAATGTATTGAAGATGGCGCAAAAAGTAATTAAGAAACAAAATTTTACTTATAATAAATTTACAAGTAGGACAAAAAACAGTATAGGGCAATATATCCCTACTTTTACATCATCAACTATAAGCGGAAATATCCAACCAATTAATAAAACTATTTATGAGCAACTTGGTTTAGATTTTCAAAAAACCTACGCGATGTTTCATATTTCAGAAGTAGACATCGACGACATAGGACGTGACACATCGGGCGATGAAATTATCTATAATGGGCATACATATCAAGGGTTGTCAAAACAACAAGATTGGTATTATCAACGAGGATTTATTACCATGATAGGAATTCAAATTGACTGATAATGACTTAATTAAAATATTTATGCCCATTATTGACAATGGTTTAGCAGACCAGCTTATAACCGCTGAGGTAATTAGTTCATACCAACCTAGCAAGCAAGGTGTGCCTAATGGTAAAACTGTATTCTTTGGCAAAATATTACCTGATAAAATTATAGGAACTCCAAAGCGTACAAGCGTTTATAACGCATTAACTGGTACAACTGATGACATAGATTATCAACGTGTGGAGAGTACATGGCAAATTGGTGCATTGGTAAAGCAAAACGCCTCAGCCGAAAGCATTACCGCAAGTGACTTGGCAAATATTGTACAACAAATTTTATGTTCAACTTATAGTATCGAAATACTTACAAATCACGGCATAGGCATGCTAAGAGTAACAAATGTTCGTAATCCTTATTTTGAAGATGATAAAGGGCAATACGAGGCTAGTCCATCTTTTGACTTTACGCTAGTTTATGATCGAGTAATTACCATTAAGGGTAAAATCTTTAGTGATTTTGAAGTGGGTTTAAAGCGTGTTTAATTTGCGCTTTTCGTAAATTAATCTTACAATCTTAATAATATAAATAGGAGCAGATAAATGGCAATTAATATCAAAAAATACGTTGACATTACTAGCGGTGTCGGTGGTGGTGCTTCTGTTGCACAGCGTTCTCTAGGTTTGAGAATGTTTACAACAAACGCAACTTTACCCGTAGATACTTTAGTAGAATTCACAACACTCGAAGACGTTGGAACATATTTCACTACTACTTCAGAAGAATACTATAGAGCTTTACAATATTTTGGGTTTGTTAGCAAATCAATTCAAACACCTCAAAAAATTAGTTTCTTTGCGTGGGATCATGCAGGTAGCGAAACGTTAACAGACTGTTTAACCAAATCAGCTCAACTTAGCAACAACTTTGGTTCTTTTGCGTTTATTGATAGTCTAGCATTGACATTAACACAAGTCGAAGAGATCGCAACATGGAACGCGGCTCAAAATGTAATGTTTATGTTCTGTCAATCTGTAACAGCGGCAAACGCTTCGGCATGGAGCACAGCACTAATCGGTTTTGCTGGAACTGCGCTTATCTTGACTGCTGGCGCAACGCACCAATACCCAGAACTTATGCCTTCTGTTGTTTTAGCGGCTACCGATTACAATGCAGTCAATGGTACTCAAAATTATATGTTTCAACAATTTGATAGCCTAACCCCTACGGTCACGACTACGACATTGTCAAATACATACGATACAGAAAGAATTAATTACCTAGGACAAACTCAAACTGCTGGGCAATACTTAGCGTTTTTCCAACGTGGAGACCTAATGGGTGGCTCTACTGCACCGATCGCAATGAACGTGTACGCGAATGAGATGTGGTTTAAAGATGCGCTTACCTCTAAGCTTATGCAATTATTGCTTGCACTTCCTAAAGTATCAGCAAATACAAGAGGAAAAGCACAAATTATGACTGTGTTGCAAGGTGCTATTAATCTTGCTGTCAATAACGGCACTATTTCAGTCGGTAAAACTTTAACGGATACACAAATTCTTTACGTTACCAACCAAAGCGGAGATAACAACGCTTGGCAGAAAGTTCAATCTATTGGTTATTGGGTCACCGTTTCAATTCAGAGTTATACTGGCGCAAGCGGTGCGACTGAATATAAAGCGGTTTATACGATTATTTATTCAAAAGACGACTGTGTACGCTCAATCAGCGGTTCACACGTATTAATTTAAGGAGCTAAAAAATGGCTAACAATGTAAGCGGATACGGTTTTATTATGAGTTTGGCGGCTTCTTATACTTTTCCTAGTGGTTTTGTGATCACGCAATTTGCGGACGATGCAGACCCAGTAACAAGCGAACCAGTCAATATCGGTGATGCGACTATGGGATTGAACGGTGATCTTATCACATGGCAAAAAGCTGAGCCTCTAAAGCTTAGCATTTCGGTTATTACTGGAAGTGATGATGATGTTAATCTTAGCATTATTGCCGACAATAACAGAGTAGGAAAAGGAAAATTTCCAGTTCAAGACGAAATCACATTGACTAAGATTTTTCCTGACGGTTCAATCGAAGTTTACTCTAACGGTATTATGGTAAGCGCACCAGTAGGTACTGGAGTTGGAAGTAGCGGACGTTTAAAAACTAAAACATACGGTTTTGTTTTTGAAAATAGATTTTAGTTAAACGCATAAAAAAAGGAAAATGATATGCAAAAAAGTGACTTAAAAACAGGAATGTTAATTAATAACAATTCTCTTTATGGATTAGGCACGGTAATTAAAGATTCTCTTTATGGTAATTGGTTTGAAAGCGCGGAAGGAGAAGACCCTTTTTTTAAAAATTATCCTATGATTAAAGAAGAAAATTACGATCTATTCTTTAAAGATTATATTCTTTATGATGGCAATGTAATGGTAAGCCTATCTCTTTTTAATGAAGACTTACAAGCATTAAATGGCGATGGTTCTTTATCACCAGAAAATAACATCGTTTCAATTCTTGTTAATAATAAGATAGGAGAGCGTTGCCTTTGGTGGTCAAGAGAAGAGGAACAAGAATAATGGCACTCCTTAAACCAAAAGAAATTACAATAATCGACCTTGACGGGGTAGAAAGATTATTTTTAATCTCTCGTTTTCCTGCAACGGACGGTATGGAAATATTAGTTAAACTGCCAATGAGCGCAATGCCAAAGATCGGAGATTTTGAAACTCTCAAAGCGGTACGAGATGACATTTTTAAATTTATCGCAGTCAAAACAGAACTAGGTGAAATTGTCTTAAGTACTAAAGCACTTATCGACAATCACACTAACGACGCTGAAACAGCAATTAAATTAATGAAAGAGATCATTGAGTACAATTTCAGTTTTTTTCAAAACGGGATAGTCTCCAGTTCCTTAACTCGATTAATGGAGAAAATCCCGTCCGTAGCACAATCAATATTGACCCGTTTATTGGAAGCATTATCGAAGCCAAACAAGCGACGCTAAACGAGTTAAGAACCATTTACACGTTAGAAGATGCTTTTTTAATGTGGGAGATTACCGCAATAACAAAATATAATGAGTATAAAGCTATTCAAAGGTCAAAAAGAAAGAATTAATTTTCTTTTTGACCTTTTTGTATTATAATAATACAAAAGTTTAAATAGGTGATTGGGTCTATCCTAGGGCTTCTAATCATCTTTTTAAAATTTTAGCCCTAGGAAGCTCAATATGAACAAAATAATACAAACAAAAATATGCACAAAATGTGGGGAAGAAAAAGAAATATCTTTTTTTCATAAAGCAAAATTAGGAAAACATGGGGTTGTCGCATGGTGCAAAGATTGCTGTAAAATATGGCAATTAGAAAATAAAGAAATGCTACAAATTGCCAATAGTGAATATAGGAAAAATAATAAAGAAATAATAGCGATTAGAGATAAAAAATATAGAAACAAAAATATAGAAAAACTATCATTAAAACAAAAAAAATATTATGAACAAAACAAAGAAAAAATATCTTTACAAAAAAAAGAATACGACAAAAACAATAAAGAAAAAATATCTCTGCGAAGAAAAGAATATTACCAACTGAATAAAGAGAAAATATCTCTTGCTCATAAAAAATATCATCAAAAAAATTATGATGCACTATACGCAAAACAAAAAGAATACAATCATACGTTTATTGGAAAAATGATAAAAAAGAATACAAGGCACAAACGTAGAGCTATAGAAAAAAAAGGAGATGTTACCACTGCACAACTAATGGAATTACAACAAAACACTAAAGTTTGCTATTGGTGTGGGTGTAATTTAAAAAATGTTAAAAAACATTTAGACCATTATATACCATTATCTAAACGTGGAAAACATACATTAAGTAATTTAGTAATGAGTTGTAGTAAGTGCAATCAGTTAAAAAGCTCAAAAGACCCTATTGAGTTTGCAAATAGTTTAGGTAAACTTCTTTAATTTGGCAATTTTTTAATATTGTTGTAAAATTAAAACAAAAAAGGTAAACCAATGGCACTTTTAGACACATTCTTCATCATGTTCGAAGCTGATACCTCAAAGCTCGATAAAGGAATGAAAGATGCGGATAAAAGCTCCAAAGATTTAACAGCTACTTTATCCGACACCGATAGCATATCAAAAGTTCTAACCGAATCATTTAATAAAATGGTAATTGAGTTAGGAGCTATCGCAGTCGCTGGGCTATCTGTTCAAAAAATCATAAGCGAATTTAACGAGGCTATCTCATTCAGCGACAAACTCGGCAAAATGAGCAACGCTATCGATGTTAACATTAAAGACATGGGTGCGTGGGGTGAAGCTGTCAAGATCAATGGCGGTAGTGCAGAAGGCTTTCAAGGAACTATTAAATCCATGACGAACGACTTTAACCAATTAGGTATGGCTGGAGTTAGTTCCACTATGCCGTTCTTTGCTCGCTTGGGGATTAATATTCAAAATTCCAATGGACACATACGAAAAGCTATTGATTTACTTCCTGAATTAGCCGATAAATTTGCAAAAATGGAAGACAAATCTATGGCAATGACTTATGGTAAAAACCTAGGACTAGATGAAGGCACAATTATGTTACTTCAAAAAGGTCGTAAAGCCGTTGAAGAGCAAATCGAAAAGATGAAGTCCTTGGACGGGATTACCAAAGAGAACGCTAAGGCTTCGGCTAGTTTTCAAAAAGCAATGGACGAAGTTAATTTTGCATTACGTGGAGCAAACTTAGAAATATCTACCTCTATACTCCCAGTTATGACTTGGTTTATGGAAAAGATAGAAAGCATTATCCAATTCTTTAGAGAAAATAAAGAATTTGCAGAAGGCTTTTTTATTGCAATAGGAACAGCCGTAGCGGTGTTTTTAGTTCCTCCATTAATAGCTGCTTCTACAGCACTATGGGCATTAATAGCACCTTTTGTTGCAGTAGGCGCGGCTGTGGTTGCGGTAGCTGTGGCGTTTGCCTTACTATATGATGATATAACCAACTTTATGGACGGAAACGATAGCTTAATAGGTCAAATATCGGAGAAATATCCTATTGTGGGGGAAACAGTAAAAGATTTAGCAAGCGCATTTACATTTCTTAAAAATGTTGTCGGCTCTGTTTTAGGGTTTTTAGTAGATGCTCTTTTTGCCCCAAGCAAAGCATTTGATAATTTTTTTAATAATATAGGCGTTTCTATTGATGGATTGAAAGATCGTTTCAAAGAATTGTTTAGGTTTTTTGACGACATGAAAGACAAAGTTGAAAACAACCCGTTAACGAAAGGTGCTAAAAGTGCATGGGCTGGTACTATGGAATTTCTAGGTGTTGATAGCGACAGAAAAGAAGATAAAAAAGAAAACTTAACAGAAGTGGCAAAAGAAGCTAAAAAAGAAATAGCCAAAGAAGCGCCAATACCTAAAGATATTTTAGGATTAGAAAGTGTTATTATGCCAGCTAAAGAACAAATAGCAAACGCAAACAGCGCACCAATTAATCAAATGAGTAGCAATGCAATCTCTAACATGCGCGGAGATACTAATTCAAATATTCAAATTGATAAAATTGAAGTGCATACACAAGCGACTGATGCAGAAGGAATGGCTTTGCATGTTGGCAATGCTTTACAAGATCATCTCCAAACAGCGGCTATGCAATTTAGTGACGGGATACAATAATGGCAGATAATTCACAAAAAATAACAATCGTTGGTATTTACAACGGTACTAAGTTATTATTTGAAAATGCAAAAATAACAAGCGCACGAGTTAGAGAAAACGCGAGAATGATGGAACACCCTATTGAAAGCGGTTCTATTATCACTGATCATAAAATATTGATGCCTATTGAGATTAGTTTTCAAGTAATCATATCAAGTTCAGATTATAGATCGGTGTATGCTTCTATTAAAAAAGCCTATGCAAACTCATCGTTTTTGATTGTTCAGACAAATAGTGGGGCTTATAAAAACATGGTTTTGCAAGCTATCCCTCACGAAGAAAATGCAAACGTTTACAATGCTCTAATAATGATGATTAATTTAAAAGAAGTGTTTATAGTTGGCTCAAGGGGTATTAGTAATCCAAAAAGTGCAACAAACGGAGACACTAAAAAAAGCGGAACACAACAAGGCAAAGAAGCCCCAAAAGGCAGCTGGATTGGCAAAAAAAAGGTATTCGGATGATACAAATAGACTTACAAGCAATTCCTAACCAAAACTTTACTATTCAATTAGAAAACAAGAATTATGATATTACTATAAAAACAATTGATGCAAACAATAAAATGTGCATTACTATTTTACGTGATAACGTAGCAATTATTTCAGGTTTTGAGCTTATAGGCAATATGCCTATTATTCCTTATCGTCATTTAGAATATGGAAATTTTATTATTGCAACGAATGACGATAACATGCCAGACTATACACAATTTAACGTATCACAGTTTCTTTATTATGTAACTGTATCGGAATTGGTGGAAGCTCGTGTTTGATGATAGACTATTAAAAGTCTCCGTAGGTTCAAAAGAATACGAGGGCTTAAAGATTGACGTAAGTGGTAGCAAGTACGACAACTCTATTGCAAATGATGCCACAGTTAAGATCACAAACTTAGATCGTGCAACGCGTGATTTTATCCTTACCGAATCAACTCCATTTAGGCAAGGAATGGTTAATCAAAAAGTGATTGTGTCAGCTGGTCGAAAGTCAACTGGCTATGCGGTTGTATTTGTTGGCGATGTATTTCGTTCAACTATTTCACAGCCTCCAGACATTGGATTAACAATTAAGTGCATGACTGGCTTTTCTAGTCAAGGCGTTATGGTTTCTAACCCGCAAGGTGAAGAAACACAAGTAAGTGCTATAGTGACAAAAGCCGCAAGTAATCTAGGGCTAAAACTTGTTAATGAATCAACTGATAAAAAAATAGCAAATTATAGCTATAACGGTTCAGCATTTAAAGAAGTTGGGGAGCTGAACAAACTAGGTGATTATAACGTGTACATTGATGATGATAAATTAGTTATAAAAGACAAAGGAAAGCCCTTAAGCGGTGCAACTCCTTTTTTAAGCCAAACTACGGGAATGATTGGAATACCTGAAATAACAGAGTTTGGTGTGCGTGTTAAATGCTTATTTGATAACAATATAAAAGTAGGTTGTGCCATTACCGTTCAAAGTATTTTAAACCCAGCAGTAAACGGAACTTACACGGTTTATCGTTTGACGTTTGACTTATCAAATCGTGATACACCTTTTTATTATACTGTTGAAGCAATGAGGAAACTATAATGACAAACTACCCAGACATTGACCCCTCGGACGTTGGAAACTTTTCGGGGATATTAAAATATATTTTTGGAAAACTTCAATCGCAAGTTGATGGAATGTTACCCGCTCGTATTGTAGCGTATGATCGTGCCAAAAATAGGGCTACCGTTCAGCCATTGATTAAGAATTTAACAACCAGCGGGTTTGTAGCAAGTAGATCACAGCTTGCAAGTATCCCAGTAATGCAGTTTGGGGGCGGTGGTTTTGTTTTTAATTTCCCTTTCAAATCTGGCGATCTTGGATGGATAAAAGCAAGCGATAGAGACATAAGTGTATTTTTACAATCATTCGAGGAAGCACAACCCAACACGTTACGCACGTATTCTTTTAGCGATGGCGTGTTTATTCCTGACGCGATGAAGGGTTGGACTATAGCTGGAGAAGATACGGACAACGCTGTCATACAAACTCTTAACGGAAATGTGCGTATTTCCATAGGCGCAAGTGGAGTAAAAATTACTTCTCCATTAATTACATTAAATGGGGACACAATAATTGACGGAACTTTAAGAGTTACTGGTGCGGTTACAGCACCAAATTATATCACGGGGTAAAAATGAAAACTTTATCAGTAAATTCAAATAACGATATTCATATTTCTAATGGCAGTATAGTAATGTCGGACGGGTTAAGAGCTTTAGCAAACACAGCTGAACAAAACGTGAAAACTTTGCTCGGTGAATTAGTTTTTGATACTACGGCTGGGGTCGATTATTTTGGCGTAGCATGGAACGGAAAGCCAAACGTAACTCAGCTTGAAAACTACATCAGAACTCAAATACTAAATACTGACGGAGTAACCAACATTCAAAGCCTTACAGTATTTGCGCAAAGTGATAATTTTTCTTATACTGCCGTTATAGAAACTATTTACGGGGAGGCTAAACTTGGCGTATGATTTTGTAACAACGACAGGCATAGTAGTAGCCGATACTTCAAACATATTATCAGAAGTCCAAGCACAATGGACTGACACATTTCCAGATTTAGACTTAACCGCCTCAGGTCCACAAGGCTTAATGATAAGTGCAGAAACATTAAGAAATAGTGACATTCAAAACTCAATGGTACAAGTAGTTAATCAATTTAACCCTAATTACTCAGGCGGTGTATTTTTAGATGCAATGTGTTCTCTATTTAATGTGCAACGTGTTCAAGCGACTTATACCATAGTAACTGCAACATTAACGGGAACTAGCGGTACTATTATTCCTAGCGGTAGCTTGGCAAGCAATACTAATGGAGACAATTTTCAACTTTTAAGCACAGTTACCATTCCGAGCGGTGGCACTATTGATGCAATCTTCCAAGCCGTAACAATCGGCTCTGTTAAATGCTTAGCTGGTACTTTAAACACTATTCAAAGCGGAATAGTTGGGTGGACTGGAATTACTAACGCAACGGATGGAACTGTAGGCATAAACGAGCAAACAGATTCAAGTTTAAGATTATACCGAAGCAATACACTAGCAAATCAAGCCGTGCAAACTACGGACGCAGTTCAATCGGCTCTATATCTTGTTGATGGTGTTAAATCGCTTACATTTAGAGAAAACTATACTCATGCAACAGCTACGATAGACGGAATAAGCTTAGTAGCGAATAGTATTTGGGCGTGTATTTACGGTGGTGCTAATGCTGACATAGCCAAGGCAATATTAGGAAATAGATCGGCTGGGTGTAACTTTAATGGAGCACAAAGCGTAGCCGTTACAGCTTCAAGCGGGCAAGTAATTAATGTTCTTTTTGATCGTCCAACAACTATTCCATTTTTAGTTCGCATCACTGTTAAGCTTTCATCAAATTCTAGTGTATCAGCTACTCAAATAGAAAACATAGTTTACAATTATGCAAACGGTTTAATAGATGGAGAAGCTGGGTTGACGGTTGGTGCAAACGTGTCACCGTTTGAATTGGGTGCTTATGTTGCTTCATCTGCTGGCGTTTATGTTAAATTAGTAGAAATTGCACCAGCTAGTACTGGAACTTATCAAAGCACCGAATACGCAATAGCGCTTAATCAGATAGCCCTTATCCAAAGCGCAACAGCCGTTCAGGTTATATTATTATGACCGTAGAAACTTTTGATTTTGAAAGCAACTTATTACAAGTTCTTTTATGGCAATATAACGAAGCTGCAAATATTCAATCTTTGCTTGAAAAAAAACAAGAGTGGACAGACCAAAATGTTACGCAATTTATTAATGATTGGTATGACAATGTCTATAATTTAAATACAACCAATGAATTTGGATTGCAAGTTTGGGCAATTATACTCGGGGTTAAATTTGATCTTGCAACGGTAACCATCACACAAGCTTTTGGCTTCGATCATAACGGAACTTTTGACACATCAACTTTTGCGCCCGAAAATGGCACGTCTCTTACCATAGAGCAACGAAGAACTATTTTAAAATTTCGTTATCTTTATTTGACTACAAACGCGACAATAGATAAAATAGATTCAGCAGTTAAAGCAATACTAGGTAATACCGCGATGGTATACGATAATTTAGACATGACCTTGACCGTAGCAATGGCAAATTATCCAGACTTTTATACTAAGTTTATTTTAGATAATTATAATGTAATCCCACGCCCCGCTGGCGTAGAATTAAAGTACGCTTTAGGATATAGCAGGTGGTTTGGCTTTGATGGGAGTCTTGGTAATAATTTCGATAATTCAAATTTTGGAGCTTAATAAATGGCAAAATATATAAAATATCAATGGGCATCTAGCGGTGATGTGGTAGCCGTGCCAGATGCCACGCAAGGCGATGGTAGTGTTTCATATCAAACTGGATATGGAGCCCCTTATTCAATAGCTTATGGAAGCACTGGTTATAAAGCGATAGAACGTACCAAATTAAATGGTGCGCTAAATGATATTACTGGAGTGTTGCAACAATACCAAGGAAATGGTTTTCCAGATTTTATTACTTCTGCACAAAATGGAGGAACGGCATATTCATATTCATTAAATGCCATGGTACGATATGACAACGGAACTAATGTATCTGTTTATAGAAGTTTAAAAAATAGTAATACTTCCTTGCCAACAGTTATAGCCGATTGGGCATTACAAAAATATGGAAGAGGAAACCCATGTGCAAGGGCTATTAGTTCAACAAATCAAACCGTTTCTCCTTCAACATGGACAAAAGTTGTTTTTTCAGGCGTTATATTTGACACAACAAGCAATTTCGCATCATCTAGATTTACAGCAACTGTTGCTGGGTATTACAATATTATTTCTTTAGTTGGGACAGCTGCGCAAGCTTCTGGAACATTAGCAATATATAAAAATGGTACTAATTACTCCCAAGGAATGACTTTTTCTACTGGGACAAGTACTACTTTGGATATTTCGGATGTTGTTCCGCTGTCTGTTGGAGATTACGTTGAAATATATATATTTACTGGAGCGACAACTGTTGCAACAGGATTTACTAGATTTTCCATTGCTCTTGTTGAGGAGATATAATGACTTTATATGAACAAATAAAACAAACTTTTCCAAATATGGACGATAACAAATTTATTGACGGAACTATTGTTTTACAAAACGATAGCGATGATAAAGGAGATTATATTAAAGAATGGAATTACGATCAACCATTACCAAAAAAAATGAAAATAGGAAAAAATAATGAATAGCCCTATAACACAAGATATGATAGTAACAGTAGGGACAAATGGGGACTATCAAAATATAAATGATGCCTTAGCTTATGTAAGTGACTTTTACCCTATTTATAAAAAAGGTGGAATAAACAGAGAAATAAAACTATTAAGCGGTTTTGTTATGGCAGAGCAAATTTTGGTAAGCGGTTTAAATTTGGGCGGAGTAAAAATAACTGCCGAATCTGAAATAACCGTTGATGCAAGTTTCCTAACAACAGAATTTCATGGATTTTATCCGCTATTTGGTGTAGACAATGGCGGTACATTACCAACAATTCACGCAACATTTAATTATGTTGGAACGTCTGCAGTAAATAATAAACACGGAATTTTGGCATTTGGGGCTGGCTCTAGCGCAAATATTTCTGGTGGGTTAAAGAATGTCCATGGAGATGCAATATTTGCATATAGAACAGCGAGTATTGATGCTTCTTTTGCAGATTTGTCTGGAGCAAAAGAATATGGGGCATATGCACTAAGAGCTGCAACTATAGATGTCGGTGGGGCTACTGTAACAAATGCAGGGGTGGCGGGAGCTTATGCAATAGGCGCTTCTTCTATAAATGCAGGGAGTGCAAATGTAAGCAACGCAGGTCAGTTCGGGCTATACGCAAGTGAAACTGGGCTTATAAATGGGGCTTCTGCTATCGCAGATTCTTGTGGATATACTGGGATATATTCTGTAAGAAATTCTTTATTATGTGCTCATGGTGCAATTATAAGAAACCAAACAGTCGGAGGTGCTTGTGTTGTATGCATAGGGGGCTCTTTTGTAGAAGCGTTTAGCCTTATAACTTATGGCTCTACTGTCCCTATTTTAAATATTCCTGCCAATACTATTTTGGCAGACGGAATTATTTCACAATGATTTCTAAAGTAAAGGTTTAAAATGGAAGTAGAAGCAATCAACACAGCCGTTCAGGCAAGCGCAAGCTTTGAGAAGTTAAGCATCGTTGGGGTTATGTTTATCATTATTGTAATTTTGTCATATGTTGTTACTGTAAGAAAAAAACAAGATGATCTCATGAATGAAGATAGAGAAAAACTTAACGATGCGCTTGAAAGAATTGCCACTTCCTCGGAAAATAACAATTTGTTAACGCGCGAAATGATTCAATTTCACAAAGAAATTATTCAACGCGATCTACATGATATTAAAAATAAACAAGATCAATGTTTACAAATTTGTAATAGAAGAGGGTAAATGAAAGAGCTTTTCTTTAGAAACGGTCAACTTAGCTCAACAAAAACACCGCATACGATAAGCTTTATTATTATCAGCCTTATTTTAATTTGGCAAAATTTTCATAGTGGTGTTAGCGTAGATTTAGCAATGGCATATATGGTTACATACGGTGGCTTAAGCGCAATTTCTAAATACACAGATACCCGCGCAAATGTGGACATGGAGAAATTTAAATCAACAAGAAATAGAGATCAGGAGTAACATATGGCAATATTTGAAAATAGCATGAATATTTTAATGGGTCTTGAATTTAGCAGTTCATCAAATGCTTTAGAAAAAAATGATACGGAAAACGGCTATACTTACATGGGCATTTATCAAACTGCCAATCCATCGTGGGATGGTTGGGATATTATCAATCAATTCATGGCGAATAATGATGGAGAGCCATTACGCGACATTTCAAAAAAACTTTACGCAATAAATGATCTTACAGAAAAAGTATACGATTTTTATTTTGCTATGTTTTGGAAACCATACCGATTAAGCGAAATAGAAGCCCAACACAAAGCAGACGAACTATTTGTCTTTGGGTGTAACGCTGGCATGAAGAGAGCTATTAAGTGTGCGCAAGATTTAGTGGGCGTAACAGTAGACGGCATTATAGGAAGCCAAACAATTCAAGCAATAAACGATTTTGATTATAGTTTATTCGATAAAGAGTTTGATGATAAAGAGATTGAATACTACAAATCATTGGTACAGGCTAACCCTAAAAAAAGTATATTTTTAAATGGTTGGATTAATAGAGCGGAGGCGGTTTAAGATGGGAACATTATTTAAAACTACGCTAAGCTTCTTTACTGGCAGTAGTTTATGGGGGTGGGTATGTATTTCAGCCGCTGGAGTAGCATTAGCCCTTGGATTGTACGTTGCTGATTTAAAACACGTTATATCTGCGCAAGGGGATACGATTACAAAACAATTAACCGATATAAAAGAATTAAGGCAAACGGTAGCCGATAAAAAAGCGGAAATTAATGTGCAGAATGCAACGATACAATCTCAAAAAACAGACTACGCCAATAACTTAGAAAAACAAAAAAAATCTAGCATTATAATTAAAGAAAAATATCGTTTAATAATAGAACAAATTAATAGCTTCAAAGGAGATCAGAATGTTAGCTCTTGCCAAAATGCTAATAGTTTTCTTAATAGCGTTTCTTATTAGCGGGTGTGCAGATAAACAACCATGTATAGATCAGATCGTTAATGTTCCCGTTAAGTGCATTATTCTACCTCGTGAAGCTCCTGCGCTTGAAAAGCAACAATTTCCAAAGGGACAAGAATTAGAACAAGTAAAACAACTTTACAGAAATTTCTTAAAAATGAAAGAGTTTAGCGAGTTATTGCAAGGTGATATACAAATTTGTCAATAATTGTGATATAATACAATCCTACCTCAATCTTTCACATCTTTACCCTTTTAGCCCTCTTTAATAGGAGGGCTTTTTTATTTTAACATATCCCTTAACTCTTCCTTGACAATTTCTTTAATAAGCTCTCTAAGTGCTTTGGGGTTATCGTTTTTAGGATGCTTTCCTTCTTTAACGCTAAAAGGCTTTTTGTTTTTTTGCGCTTCTTTCCCACATTCTGTACAATCCATATCAAGGGGGATTCCATGTGCACATGATGGCATAGTAGATCGAACGGCACTCCATCTTCCATCTTTTCTAGTTGCTTCCATTTTTTTATCAAAGTGTTTGTATTGGTCTGTTACATCTATCCAAAAGTTTTTATTTGTATGTGTTTCAAATCTAACAACGTCTTGTTCATTTATAATTTTTCCAATATAATTATAAAAATGATCATCATTAATAATTATTTCTCCTCCGTGCAAACTATTAAACTTAACTACCACCGTACCGCCATTTTCTTTAAACCACATAGGGTATTCAAACTTTTCCATTTTCACTCCATTTCATTAATTAAAAATTCACGACCTTTGATCGTCTTTTCTAGGTATGTAACCATCGCTTGCTCTTCGCTTGTAAACTCGTGTAGTGGCTTATTATTAATAATCCGTTGCTTATGTGCGATTGCCCCTTGTTTACACTTTTGTAGCGCTTCGTAGTAATTCATGCTTACTAACGTACGAGGGTCTATGCCGTAAAGGTATTTTGTGCTGTACTTCATGCGTTAACTTTCAAAATCTGTTAATTCTGTAAACTCTACATAAGCCGTAATAGGCTCAACTTCTTCAATCTCTTCAGCTTGTTTAACAGATAGTAAATATCGCTTCGTGTTTTTGCCTTTGCAACTAGGACACTCCGTATAGTGATCGCTAAAAATAGCTTCGCAGTCGTTACATATTTTCATAGTTCTACCTTTTTTTCTTCTTGCTCAACTTCAATCGAGCATTTTACATTTATGCTTCTAGTAAAAAATTTTATTAAATCATTATAGCATTGATCGTTAATATAAAAAGACACATAAGCGTTTGTTTTTTTAGTTTCAGCTTTAATCTCTCTAATTCCAAACGGTACATATTTTTTAAATGTCATTTATAAACTCCTTGAATTATTGTATTTTTTTGAGACTGCAAATTTGCTTTAACAATCTCTAACTTTTTAATATTTTCGTCAACATTTTTGATCTTTGCGTCAAGCTGTTTTAATTTTGCTTCTTCTCGTGGGGTCATTTATTACTGCTCCCGAAGCCACCAGTACGCTCTGTTTCGCTTTCAATGCCCATTAAGTACCCTTTATGCTCTACAAGTGTGCATTGAGCTATTTTGTCACCTTTGTTGATTGCATATGGCATATTTGTTTTAATATGAAGACCATCTCCTTTTCTATATACATCATTTGAAATTACGTCAATATGAAATTCGTTTAACGGATTATGCACAATTAACCCCAACTCATCAGGGTAATCAAGGTCGATAACACCAACTCCAATGATAAGCCCTTTAGCTCTTAAGCTACTTCGTGGGTAAAGCGATAAATAGTGTGTGCTTTTAAATGCTTTTTCACACGCGCCTAGTGGGTAGTTATCACCATTTAACATATCATCAATGTCTGATAAATCAATCTTCACCCCTAAAGGAATAATCTTTGTTTCTCCCGCCCCTATGACCACATCAGCGTTAGCGTATAGGTCAACCATTGCCGAATATTTTGTCGCTCTTGTTGGTGCAGTTGCACCTTCTAATACTTTGAACATTATTTACCTTTTAAAAATTAATATTTCCTAGCTTTTTGTTAGTACTATGTTCTAAATTGTTATCAATAACATATTTATCGTAAGCTAACGCTCCATCTATAGCATTTTTAAAATAACCAAGATGAATTCTTTTTTTATTTACCCCTATCTGAACAGTCCATAAATTACAAGCTTTTGAAAAAGAAACCCCTCTAAACCCAGATGTGTTTCTATCTGTCATTCTTGTATTTCTTGCTTGTAATGTTCTAGTAGCCCAACGACAGTTATTAGGTTTATAGCCCCCCATTGGATTAATTCTATCAATTTCAAGCCCAATTTTGTACCCATTTTTTAAAGACCATTCTATAAATTTTTTAGGATTAGTTAGCCATTCATCACACATATTTATTCCAATAGCCCCATATCTATTAAAATTTTTATGTTTTTCGTCATAACATCTTTTTTTTATGTTATACCATGCTTGATAAATTTTGTTATTTGTTAACCCATGAGTAGTTAATTTTATTTTGGTTGAACAACTTTTGCATTTTGTTGTATCCCCAGTTTTTACGCTTTGTACTCTTGTTTCAAAATCATTTTTACATATAGGGCATTTGTACAGCCCAAACCTTATAAATCTATCATTTATTTTTTTTGTACCCAAATCTTTTAATAATGTCATATTTTGCACCGCCCCATAAATATTTTTAAAGATGGTGTATTATATCTGTTTTAGTCTTAAAACGTGCTTCATAATCTTCTCTTGTCATTGTCTCTCCTTTTTAAATTTATCAAACAACTCTATGACATTAGCCCATCTTTGGAATGTACCTTTATCAACTAAATTTTGTTTATACCCAAACCAGCGAGTTAAATACACATAAATTGATCTCTCATTTTTGTATATTTTATGTTCTACGGTCAATTTACCAAACTCAAAAACAAGTTTATGATCTTCCAACCAGTAACAAATTTCTTGCAATTTACTTTTAAAATCGTTTTGCTTGTTAATAGTTGCGACATAATAATCAAGGCATTGTTTAGGGTCTAGCCCTAAGCCTCTATTTTTGTTAAGCATTAATAAAAAATTATCAGATTTGCCAAGCATTCTGGAATAATAAGAAAAACCACCAAGCTTAACCCACTTTTTCATCTTGCAAATCCTTTTTTTCTAATCTTGTCATGCTAACGTATTCAATCCAACATGATTTGCAAACGTGCGTACTTGTGTAAAATTCAGATTTATTAAACTTTTCTTTACACACGTTACACGCAATTGACAGACTTAATCTTTTCTTTTTCTTTTTTATGTAGGCATACAGTACGTTTAATTGTTTTGTGTCACTTTCGCTCATACTAATTCCACCAATGGTAAGAAATACCAATAGCCATAAATGCGCCTAAAAAGCATACCCCAAGGAGTAAACTTACTATGTCTATCTTTTGTTTTAAGCTCATTTGGTAGCCTTTAGCTCGTGCATGTATAGTTCAATGTCTTTTAGTGCTTTACTCATTGGTCGGTCTTTTATGCAAACACTACAAAACGGTTTTGGCTTTTAACTTTATCTTCTAAAGAAGCAGTTTTAAGTTTTTCGTTTTGTAGTTCAATTTTAAGCTTCATGTAGCGACTGTAAAAATCACGTACTGCGCCAACTGTTACCGTAAAAGTATCTAACGCATAAAGATCGCTTTTTGCTATTTCATCTACGCCCCATAGTTGTGTGCCGTCTAGTGTTGTTTTCATTTTGCACCTCTTCTTTTTAAAATAACAATTTGCAACCGTTGTAAGTATTTTGCTGTTAAGTAGGTCATTTTGTTTGCTCCATATTTTGTAATTTAAAATATATTAAACGACCGTCAGTTTTTATAACTTTTTTAAATGGTAAAATTTGCTTTATTGTTTTTTTTGACAATGTTGGTTTTGGTGAAGAACTACTCCACATTGATGGATTTTCTTTTGATTGTGATAATAATTGCACGCAACATCCATTATCTAAAAACAAATCTTTTTCTGTAATTTCGTAATTATGTCTTCCTATTTTTAAATTCATCTCATCTCCTCAAACATTACGCAACCGCCAAGTTCTGCGATTTGCATTTCAATATCAACGGACAAACACGTTACAATGTTGTCTTTATCCGCACCGCATAGCTGATCGCCTACGTCTTTATCGCACCCCGCATATAATTTGCACGTTAAACATTTTTCTAAAAAAGTTGGTGGCTTTGCAAACATTTCTGTAATTGCTTTGTCTGTGTCGTATTCTCTTTGTGTGTCATACATTATTTATTCTTTTTCATCTGAGAAAATAAGCCTATTAACGCTAATAAAATCAGATAAATCGTCCATATCATCTTTAACATTTGGGTCATAAAGACAATTCATCACATCAACGCTTTGGGCTGAATTGTTGAATGCTTCAATGATTTCATTTTCTAAGGAATCATTATCCATATCACTTAATACTTCTTTTAAAACTGAATGCAACTTATTCATATTTGCGGTTGCATTTTTTCTCATCCCATTAAAACTTGCTTTCATCTTTAACCCCTTTAATAAAATTTACTAAACACTCATTAAATGCTTAACACATAAACCATTTGTTGTATGTTTTAGATTGTTATCTATAACATATTTATCATATGCGTATCCTGCTTCAATTAAAGTATTAAAAGAACCTAATTTTATACTTTTTGAGTTTACCATTATTCTTGATGTAAATTTCTTTTTATTTTTATCAAAAGAAGCACCTCTATACCCACTTGTATTATTTATTCTTATTTTTCTTGTATTTTGCAATTGTGTATTTTTATTAGCCCACCTACAATTATTAGGCTCATAATTTCCGTCATTGTTTATTCTATCAATAGATAAGTTATTGTTATAACCATTAGTAATAGCCCAATTATAAAAAGACATAAAATCATTACGCCATTCGTCACAAATAGTAATTCCACGACTACCATAGTTTTTATAATTAATATTGTTTTTATTAAAACATCTAGTTTTTATATTTCCCCAAACTCTATATATATTAGTCCCAGTCATATTATGTTTACTTTTTCTATATATCATTTATTATCCTTTAACCACTGGGTAACAAGCATATTAATACATTGCGACATAGGCATATTTAACTTTTCTTTCATAAGTTTTAGCTTTGCATGAATTTCTTTTGTAATTTTAACCATCACGGTAAACTCCTTTTTTTATAACGTAAAGTTTACCGTTAGTTATATTAAAAGATTATTAAAATTGCCCTATACTAATAGGGCTTTATTTATTGCATAAATTGTTTTTTGATGTTTTCAAATTCTTCTTTAGAAATTAAAATATCTTTTCCATCTATGCTAATTTTGACTTTCTTTTTTGTTAAATCAATACCAGTACATTCAAGCAAAATTTGTTCATCAAAATTAGGTAATCCTCTGATAAATTCTTCATCTTCTGGCACGACTTCCAACCCATTATTTTTTTCTTCATTAACTTTTAAATAACCTTGTGTAGTTTTCCATTTTTTATTATTTTGTTTTTCTTCATCGGTCATGTTATTTGCTGAAATCCACTCGCATAACGGTTTTGAATATTTATCAAAAACGTTATAAATTTTGTAATACAAATCTGTATAAAAACAAATATTGCTTTCTTTATTAAATATCGTAACTTTGGGCGTAATAGTGTTACTGTACCAGTGTTCCAGTCGCCAGTGTTCCAGTCGCCAGTGTTATTTTTTTTATCTTCCATCTTCTCCACCTCGTTTTTTTGATTTAAAAGCTTCAATAAGCCCTTAAAAATATGCATACATTTCCCAATCGTTAGTATGCAAGTAACGTTTATAGTAACCGTAATTTACTGAACATTACGTTGTCCCATCCCAGACCTTAACGCAGTAGGGCGCGTATAAAAAACTCAAAGAGTAAAAGTTTTAGCTTTTATCTCTTTTCGTTCTTATGGTGTAATTATATAACAATATTTTGTTAATGTCAAGATGTTTTAGTATTTTTTATTAAAATATCTTCTAACTACATACGATCTAAAAATACTTATAACTGTAAACCATAAACCGATCAGCAAATTGTCACCAAGTGGCACGTAAATGTTAAACATTGGAAAGACTAATATTTGACTTAAAAGTGCCACAACGTAACCAATACTACGTTGCTAAGGCTTTCCATAAGTGAGTGTGTTTTAGTTTGCATTAAAATAAACTTCCTTGCACTTGTGATAGTCTTTTGTTGGCTATTTCTACATAGTCATGATCTAGCTCGCAACCTACGAAGTCAAGACCCAAACCTTTACACGCGACTGCAGTAGTTCCGCTTCCCATAAAAGGGTCAAATACAATGTCTCTCATTTTTGATGATTTCTTTGCCAAGAATTCAATCAATGGAACTGGTTTTTGCGTTGGGTGTAGTTCATTTTGAGTTCTAGTTGATTTTATAATGTTTGGGTCTCGTCCATTATTTAACTTTCTATCACCATTACTGCATAATAAAATCATTTCATATTTAGGCGCATAATCACCCTCTAAGTCACCCATGCCAGTATTGTTCTTTTCCCATATAAGAATATTTTTAACTTGCCTATACTTTTGAATTTCAGTTTTAAAAACTTCTACAAAATGGTGACTACAGAATAAATATAAGTGTGCATCATCTTTTGTAATTCTATGAAGCTCTTTTGCAAAATTAGGCAACCAATCTAAATTATTATCGTTTGCTATTACCTTATGTTCTTCAGTTCTATAATTACTTTTAAAGCTTATACCAAAAGGCGGGTCAGTAAGTACTAAATCAAAATAATTGTCAGGCATGCTCTTCATAAACTCTAAACAGTCCATACAATGTATTTTATTTAATTTATCTTTCATTTCTTCATCTGTAAACATTTCCTACCCCCTCCCCTTTAAAGCCACATTAACAAGTGACGTGACCGTTTTATCGTTTAAACTGTCGTTTGTTGATTTTTGAGCCAATCTAGCACCTTACAACTTGCATCTGTTGCACCATATCCCACAATATAGTCAAATCCTAAATACTCCACATTTTTACTAAACTCTTCTTGCACTTTTGAAACTTTACCGTCTAACTTTTTCATCTCTAAAAATAGTGTTCTGCCATGAGTTAGGATTATTAGATCGCTAGCCCCTGCCTTAACTCCTTCTGCTTTCAAACTGCTCGCCTCTCTTGCTCCTCGTGTTCCACCATTAGGAACCGCAAAGATCATATAATCAGGCTCTTTAAAGTTATCACTAAACCAGTTAATAAGTGCTACTTGCTCTTCGTGTTCAGAATGTAAGGCAGTCATGTTTTTCACACTCGTTTTTTTCATTAAGCCATTCATACTCTAAATCACATTGTAACTCATCGCAACGATATTTTTCAATAGATTTATAACCTATTTTTTCAGTGCGATACGACATATTAATACACCCTAAACAACTATGTTCTACCACTTCTTTTTTTAAAATCTTTTCTTCTATCTTCATATACTTGCCATCCTTTTTTAATCGTAGTTTTATAGGAACTTCAAACTCTTCAACATGGGGTAAAATATCTTCAATATTAGTATAATTGCACTTAATTTCTCGTAACTGTTTTCTTCCGAAATAGCTATTTAAAACAATAAACTCATTGACTAAATGCAGTCCGCAAACGTGAGATATTTTTAGACATTCATTCCCATTTTTAGACGTATAAGCCTCATATCTAACGCTTTTAACTTCCCACTCTATTAGCTCACCATCTCCAAACATATTGCCATCATATGCTTTTTCGCTGTGCGTAACTTTTCTTATCGGAAACTCTTCACCACATTCAATACAATGCGTCACACTTTTTTCATTGAGTCTATGGCACTTAAAACATTCTTTGGCTTTTATCTTTTCTTTTAAATTTTTATCTTTTTTCTTCGTTCCATTACCAATAACTACGGGTACAATATTATCAAGCGTTCCGTGTGTTAAAGTGTTACGCCCAAAGTCTATTATTAAACAGTTTTCTTTGTCTGGATATGTACGTAGCCCGCGGCCTATCATTTGAACATAAAGTGACGTTGATTGAGTAGCTCTCGCAATAACTACCATGTCGCAAATAGGAGCGTTAAATCCCGTTGTAAGTACATTTACATTTATGATACATTTAAGAGTATTTTTTTTAAAGTCTTGTAATAGTTTGGCTCTTTTGTCTTTTGGCGTTTCACCCGTTACAATCTCAACACTATTAAATCCTTTATTATTAAAACACTCTTTTATTTTCTCAGCGTGATTTATAGAACTTGCAAATACTAACCATGCTTTGCGATCTTTTCCCATTTCTAAAGTTTCATTTACAACCGCTTCGACTAATTCACTTGTTTCAACTACTCTAGCGAGTTCAATGTCGTTATACTCACCGTTTGACTTAATGCTTACGTTTGATAAGTCATATTGTTTTAATGCCCCCTTGGTTATAGGCATACACAAAAAGCCATTGTCAATAAGATATTTTAATGTAATTTCATAACTCACGCCACAAAATATCTTATTTTTACCGTAAATATTACCGCCACTCAATCGGTAAGGAGTAGCACTAAAACCGACTATTTTAGCAATCTCATTTTTTTGTAGTAATATATCAAACACTTTTTTATAACGTGTTTCTGCTTTATTATTTACAAGGTGAGCTTCATCAATAATGATTAGGTCAAACGGTTCACTTTTTTCCACGACATTAACAAAACTTTGCACACCTGCAAATATAATTCTGTGTTTTAACTCTCTTTTTTTCAAAGAAGCACTGTAAATTCCTGCGGGCGCTTCGTTCCATATTCCTTTTAACTCTTTAAAATTTTGGTCGATTAGCTCCGAAGAATGTGTCAACATTAGCACTCTTGAATAATCATCGCTCTTAACTACGTCCTCACAAATTTGGGCTATTAGAAGGCTTTTACCTGCGCCAGTTGGGCATACAACAACGGGGTTAATCCCTATATTATTGTTCCAATAGTCGTAAGTAGCTTGTATAGCTTCTTTTTGATAAGGGCGTAGTTCTAGCATTACTTAATAACCAAACTTTTGTTTTCTACAATTTCAGCACCCATGACATAAACGCCATCTTGCAAATCTTTTTTAATGGCTGTTTTATCAAAAGATACAGATACCCTTTGGTACTTTTCTTCTAAATCTGTTGGACTAACATTGTCAGAAATATTAATTGCTTTAGTAGTCATAAAGTAAAAATTGTACTCGTCTGTCTTGCATTTTTCGCCATCAAGCAACATTAATTGAAGCTGTTTAATGCGATCAATGTCATTGCTTAACGCTTGTTTACGTGCGCTTAATTTTGCTATCTTTTCATCATAAGCATTAATTGAGTGCTGTAGTTCAATTTTTAAATCTTGCATAGAATTTAATTTAACTTCTTTGTTTTGTTTGATCTCTCGCACAAAATCTTTTAAATCATCTTCATTATGCAGTAATTCGCCATTTTCGTCACATTCAACCATTAGAGCGTATAATGCCCTAATCTCTTCTAAGATTTGAAATGTTGTCATTTTTTAGCCCAAGGACGAGTATTTGCACTAGCTGTTGGTGCTTGTGCCGTAAGTTGAGATACTGCGCCAGTATTAGGTTTATATCCCTTAATACGATTACTTTCATCGTATCCGCCTTGCGCTGGTTGAATTCCTACCTTAATGATTAAAGGAATATCGTGCAACTCTGAACTATCGTTGACATTAACTTTATTTGTAGCTAAACAAATACTTGCCAAAGTTTGTTGTGCAATTTGCACCGCTTTTTCGTTTTTATTATCAAGGTTTAAGTTGTCAAATATAAAGCGACCTTTGTACTTGCCATCAATGATTTCAGCTTTTAGACTTAAAAATTGTCCGTCTTTATTTTTTGTTTCTTTCCACTCGCTATCTGCAATAATAGCAATATAATCGCCACTTGGTAATAATTCAAAATCGTTTTTAATTTCGATTTTTGATGAGTCAAATTGTAGTAAAGCCATTGTATTTCCTTTTTAATTTAAGTATTGTAAAAATGGATTAAATCCATTCGCCACGATAATATCTTCACTAATTCCTAAACGGTTTTTGCTAATATGGTTAGCAATAGGATAACACGTCAAAATCCTTGTACCATCGCTGATTGCTTTTAACTTATCGCCACCACCTTTTTTAGTGAATGATTTAAGTTTTAGATATGCAATAACATCAACATTATCGCTATAATGAGATACGCTTTTTTTGTGCATACGGATTGTGTAACGTTGGTACATATCAGAATCAGGTAACTCTAACGTTTCAACTTCGCTGTGACTAATAAAAACAATGTTCATATTTTTATCTTCGCTTAAAATTCCGCACCATTCACGAAACTTTCTATGAACTTCGCTTACTGCGCTATACCCTGCCCCATAGCCACCCATTGCTTGGTTAAGTGATTTCGCCTTTGGGTCTGACTCCAACACCTCTTTTTCAATGAGCGTATTAAGTTGTGTAATGCTGTCAATTACAAGCGTTTGAAATTCATGCTCTTCCGTGCCTAGCATTTCAACATACTTAAAACACTCTTCTACTGTTTTAGCCACTGGAAACAATGCAACATCGTCACGATCATTAAGTGATAGTGTCCCGTCCTCTGTTCGTAAAATAATAGGGTTTGGAAACGTACTAGCTAAAGTAGTTTTACCGATGCCACCCTCGCCACAAATCGTAATAATTAAAGGTCTTTTTACCTTTGGTGTGCTAAGAATGTCATTTAACATTTTGTGCCTCTTTCTCTTCATACAATTTTAACATTTCAGCAAGCAAAGCATAAATTTTTAATTTATTTGCTTTTGCTATTTCTTTTACTTTCTTTTGAGTTGATCTTTCAATCAAAACCAAAGTAAACTCATTCGTCATCTTATTTTTCTCCTTTTAAATATTTATTAAACCTAAGCTCAATAAAAAAATATAATGCCTCATACTCTATTCTATACTCTTCATTTTCTTGTTTATTAGAAACAGCTTTTTTAAATTGCTCAAAAGTCCCTAAAAAACATCCAGTTGTAAGACTAAAACCATTTTTAGTTCTAAAAATTGTCAAAGTCGCTAAACGAGAACCTATTTTTGATATCCACAACACCTCAGCATCACCAGACACCTCAGCATCACCAGACACCCTAGCATCACCAGACACCCAAGCATTGCCAGACACCCAAGCATCACCAGATACCAAAGCATTGCCAGATACCAAAGCATTGCCAGATACCCTAGCATCACCAGACACCAAAGCATTGCCAGATACCAAAGCATTGCCAGATACCAAAGCATTGCCAGATACCCTAGCATCACCAGACACCCAAGCATTGCCAGACTGATTTAAATTATCTTCTTTTTCTACATATCCCCCAAGCTCACCAGCGTTTACATTTCCAAAAGAAACTAATGCCTTTACTTGAAAAAACTTTCTTCCATAAAACTCAAATTCACCAGCTAACTCATACTTTTTCATCTTATCCCCTTTCTTAAATTATAAATGTATTATAATCTAATAATTATTAAAGTTTTATTAAATTCTAATATCTTTAGACCATTGAGCTACAATTTCTTTAAAATAGTTGTATGTTGTATTTATCTCTATTTTTTTAGTACGTTTTGAATTATGTATGACATACTCTTTTAAATTAAAAATCATTTTCTCACGTATAAAATCGTATTCCATGGTATTAATATTTAAAGTGTCTATCAAAATAAACCGCCTTGAATTAATATCTCTTTTCCCAGTTTATGCTCATCCCCCTACAATTTGCGATTACCGCCAATGCCTGCATACAAATTTAATATTTTCATTTTTTTATTCCTTTTTATAATAATTTTAAGCTACGAAAAATCGTGCCCTCAATTTCTTTTTCTTTAAGTCCATCGCCTTGGCTATTAACCCACAGAATAGCACTCTTTATCTCTTCGCTGCTTAGCCCCTCATCTTGCAAATATTTAGCACAACTAAATAAATAAGTATTGCGACCCCCTGCTCCGAAACGCTCATAAAATTTTAATACTTCTAAAAGTTTATCGGTGTATAGAATTGATCTTAAATAATCAATCTTTGGAATGTCTGTGTTATACGTTGGTTTATAAACTGGCGTAATTGCGTGAACTTGTTTTTCTTTGTCTTTTTGTATCTTAAAATATAGCTTAGCTTGTTTTTGTACTACGTCATAATCAAAAAAGTGTTTAGTTTTATTGATTGTAATTTCGCTATCTTTAAAGCCATAATAAAATCGTGCAATGTCTTTACACGCTTTATCATTACCGTATTTTAAAATGATAAAAGTCATTGTTTCCTTATACTCGTCAATAGTAGTATTTAATGGCTTTTTCAGTGGTAATATTAATCTAAATCTATCGCATACATGATTGTTTTTTTCTTTTTGGTGACTCTTGGTCGTAGCAATTATATGCGTATAATCTTTAAATAACTCTCTTGCCTCTTCGATTGTCAATCCATCATCAAAATCTAGCATGATCGTATTGCACTCTTCCAAAATACTATTAATCTCTAATCTATAATTTTTATCATAAATAAAAGGTGAATAGTTCATCTCAGTTTTTAATACCTCTCCAAACTCTTCTAAAGTTT
>Ga0302215_10000220_pt1 | contig 43233 bp, 36 predicted proteins | sample II_Fen_N3_1_FD_194580 | JGI IMG/M metagenome (GOLD analysis project Ga0302215, IMG submission 194580) | Peat permafrost microbial communities from Stordalen Mire near Abisko, Sweden - II_Fen_N3_1 | ecosystem: Environmental > Terrestrial > Soil > Wetlands > Permafrost | place: Sweden: Abisko... | reverse complement strand
CTTGAATAAGTCATTGGTATTCACCAATCCTAGATCTTTGTAATTTACCATTTTGTATGAGTTTAATAATTTGATAATTTGACCGCAAAAGTAGTCTTTTTTCGTCAATAAAGAAAGAAAAACGCTCTCTTTTGTTTTAATTGTTCATGACTTCAGTAATAGCTAGAATAGAATGTCGTATTTCTTTAAAAAGAATGGAATGCGGATTTAACGGATATAGCGGATAAAAATAGATAATTTCTGAATTGATTTAAACCGGATTTGAGTCATGTAAGCATGACTGATAAGATAGTTCGTGATTGAAAATCATTAACTACGTTGATTTTTGAGTCACCGAATCAGTGTTTTATTCTTTTTAAATTTGATGATAGGACATTCTCTTTTTCCACCAACTTAATAGGTTGACTCACAAAATCTGGAGCTTTGGTTGCACAAAAAAATCCCCGCTAAAAATACTTAGCGGGGATTTGTAAGAGTGTGAGTGTTGAATTAGAAATTAACTATAAATTCTACACGTCTGTTTTTTGCTCTACCTGCTGCGGTACTATTGTCAGCTACAGGAACAGTAGAACCGTATCCTTTAGCGGTAAGTCTTGAGTCCATTACGCCTTTAGATACTAAGTATTTTTTTACAGCTTCTGAACGTTTTTGAGATAGTGCCAAATTTTTGGTAGCATCTCCCGTGCTATCGCTATGACCGTTAATCTCAAGTAGGTAAGTTGGGTTCATTACCAATATTCCTACTACTTTGTTCAGAATAGCATTCGAAGATTTCTTGATAACATCTTTACCTAATTCAAATTGAATGCCTTGTAATGCTTGTGCAAATACCTTTTTAGTCTCTGCTTTTATTTCAGGGCAACCTTTGTTTTCAGCTGTTCCAGGTAATTTTGGACATTTATCTAAATAGTCAGCAATACCATCGCCATCGGTGTCAATTGGGCATCCTTTAGCATCTACTTTTACGCCTGCAGGTGTACCCGGACATTTGTCTAAATAGTCAGCAACACCATCAGCATCGGCATCAACTGGACATCCATTAGCATCCACTTTAACTCCTGCTGGTGTACCCGGACATTTATCTAAATAGTCAGCAACACCATCACCATCGCCGTCAACCGGACAGCCATTAGCATCTACTTTAACTCCTGCTGGTGTACCTGAGCATTTGTCTAAATAGTCAGCAACGCCATCGCCATCGCCGTCTACCGGACAACCATTAGCATCTACTTTAACTCCTGCAGGTGTATCCGGGCATTTATCTAAATAATCAGCAACACCATCAGCATCGGCATCAACCGGACAACCATTTTCAGTTACTTTTACGTCTACAGGTGTATCCGGACATTTGTCAAATTTGTCGGCAATACCATCTTTGTCAGTATCTTTTGCTTTTCCAAAACTAAATACAAGACCAATTAAGTGTTGACCATAAGCATCGTTTCCTGATTTTATACCTTTATGAGCTGGTGTTCCAAATACCGTATTATTAACTCCACCCGATCTGTTCTGGTCGTGAACATCGCTATTGGTAAAGCTATAAAGATATTGGTATTGAATTGCAAATGAGCTAGTAAACTGATATTTCAACCCTAGACCTACCGGAATTACCAAATCGGCTTTGTCGGTAATGATTGTTGGCCAGGGAGTTGCATTGTTGCTTGTGCTGTAACTTGCAAAACCAATACCCAACGAAATGAAAGGTGATAATTTAGCATCTTTCTTTAGGATATAACCATTATTCAATTTGTAGTGAGTAAATAACGAAGCATCGAGTTTGTTTCCTACAAATAGATTGATAGCATCTTCATGATATCCATAGTTTCCATAAGTTCCTTGTAAGCCTAAATCAAATGACGGAGATAGATAACAAGATAAAGATAGCCCGCCACCATTGTATTTTTTTTGATTAAAATTCCAAATGGAGCTACCATAATCGCCATTGTACTCATTGTTTAAGAAATTCAGCCCAATGGCAAACTTCTTGTCTTCTGTTTGGGCTGATACTAGCTGTGTGGCAAGCAAACCAAGAATAAAGATGTACTTCGTTACTTTCATAATTTGTTTTAATTTTAAGATTAGAGTTTTGTATTTGTGTTATAGTAACATATTATGTTTAATATTTGTTTTGTAAAAGTAGTTGTTTTATAACAAATAATTATTATTTTAACATAAATATTTTTATATAGACTTCGTTGTTTGTCTTATATTGCTTATTATTAGTCTTTTATTGTGTAGAATGATGTTGTGTTAAATAGTTGTTGTGATAAACATAGTTGAGAAAAAGCAGTCTGTTGTTTGAAATTCAAGACTATACATTTCTGTTTAATTTTAAATAATATTTGAACAAAAACAATAAATGACTGTTAATGATACCGAATGTGTTTATAGTAGGTCATTGTCAGCGTTATATTTTTTAAAATGAAAAAGACCTCTTGACTCTTCAAAATATCAATGAATTCTGGTTGCGTGGATTCTAATTCACAACACTAATTTTAAAAATATTCAATTATGAGTTTGGCTAAGGAGTTTAAAGAATTTGCCCTGCGTGGCAATGTTATTGATTTGGCGGTAGGTGTAATTATTGGTGGAGCTTTTGGTAAGATTATAGCTTCTGTGGTTGCCGATGTTATTATGCCTCCAATTGGTTTGCTGGTGGGCGGTGTTACATTTACCGATTTGAAGTGGGTAATGAAACCTGCCGAAACTGTTGGCGGAGTTGAAAAGGCTGCTGTAACACTTAATTATGGCAATTTTTTGCAGGTAACATTTGATTTTCTTATTGTTGCGTTTTGTGTGTTTCTGCTTATTAAAGGTATGAATGCTTTGGCCAGAAAAAAAGATGTTACCCCGGCTGTGGAAGTGCCACCTACTCTGAGTAAAGAAGAACAGCTGCTGACTGAAATTCGCGATTTGCTAAAGAAATAAGATGCTAACTGGCATTTAATGAAAATACCTCAATAGCCATTTCCATGGTTGTTGAGGTATTTTTATAGTAATAATTCAGTATCTTCGTCGGGAAAAAACAGTTTCTTTATCGATTTAAGCTTGTTTTGATGTGTTTTATGCCCTTATCTTTGCAGCATAAATTTTAAAAACAAAATAAAATGGAAAATGAAGTAAAAAGCCAGTTTCGCACCGGTTCTACCAAAGGGCTTGGTTTTGGAATAATACTTATGCTAATAGGTATTGTGTTTCTTGGTTTCAATTTTGGATTTATTCCCCGCCAGTTAGAACATGTGATAATCTCGTGGCCAATGTTACTTCTTGTGATTGGAGCAAGTCATTATTTACGTGGTAAAATTTTTTCTGGTACTATTTGGGTACTTATAGGTAGCTTCTTTATTATTCCCCGTATTGTTGAATCATTTCCGGGTTATTTCCCTGGTTTCAATGGCGACTTTACGCATGTGTATTGGCCGTTATTGCTAATTGCTGCAGGGATTCTTATTATTACCGGTAAACTATTCGGACCTAAATGGGGATTTGATGAGTGGAGTAGTCGCAACCATCGTCACCGTCATCATTATTCCCGTCACCGTCACCGTTACCAAGGCCCATTTGAGCAAAAAACATGGACAACAAATACCGTTGGGTTTTCAAAAAATAGTGTTTTTGGAAGTGGTGAGCATATTGTGCTTGATCCGGAATTCAAAGGCGGTGAGTTGAATGCTGTATTTGGTGGTATCTCACTCGATTTACGTCGTACAAACCTTCCTGTAGGTGATACGGTATTGGATGTAAATGCTGTGTTTGGAGGGATTACTATTTACGTGCCTGCCGACTGGTATGTGGAAACACATTTGGATGCCGTTTTTGGTGGTTTTCAGGATAACCGTATGCCAAAGGAGCCGCTTGATGCAACTAGAAGGTTGATAATTACCGGTTCGTGTGTATTCGGAGGTGGCGAACTTAGAAACTGATAACTGCTAATTGTTCACTGATAACTGCAAAGATGTTACATCCATTTTTGGAAAATACTGCAAAAACCATTCAATATGCCCTGCTTTGGCTGGGTTATGCATTGATACAAATATTTGTTTTGTATTCAATCGTAGCTCTTCCACTATGGATGATTGTTTTGGATGGTTTTGTGCATGCCGTTGTGTATGGTGTGTTGGGTTTACTGCTTTGGAGCATTGTTCAATATGGAAATTATGCAGCTCTTAGCTTTCAGCAGCGGCTTATCAACTATATTGCTCTGGCTCTCTTGACTATTCTTATTTGGCTCGGTGCAGGTTATGGGTTGTTTTACCTGCTTTTTGATGCGAAAATAACAAGTTTGCTGATTCCGCTTCTTCCTATAAGGGGTTTTATAGGGTTACTTATTTATTTAATGATTATTCAGCGTTTCCGATTTGTGTTAGAGCTATCGGAAGCCAAACAGCAACGTCAGTTAGTGATGGAGCCAGAGGAAGAAATGAAATCCGAAAAGGCTGCCGATATTGAATTGTTGGAGCGTATTGCCGTGAAGTCGGGATCTAAAATTCATGTGGTATTAGTGCCGGATATTGTTTATTTACAGGCCGATGGTGATTATGTTCAAATAGTTACTACCGAAGGAAAGTATCTGAAAGAGCAAACTATGAAGTTTTTTGAGGAGCATTTGCCCAATAATCAGTTTGTAAGGGTTCATCGCTCTGTGATAGTGAATGTAGAAATGATTTCGAGAATAGAACTTTACGAAAAGCAAAACCAGCTATTAACGCTAAAAAACGGGCAGCAAATTAAAACGAGCCCTGCCGGATACAAGGCATTGCGGGCTACATTGGGTTTGTAGTATTTCCTGTTTTTAGTTATAGATATTCTTTTAAAAAATTAGTTTTGTTTATTTATAAAGAGTATGTGAAAAAAAATTATTATTTTTGTTGAATCTTAATAATTTTAAACTGATGTGTATGAAAAAGCAAGCATTTATCCTTTTGATGTCTATGTTGAGTTTGTTGAGTTGCAATGAGTTGAGTAAAATAACTCAATTCTCGATGCCACTTTCACAGGATGTTTCACTTTCAAAAGGGCTTTCTACAGATAGTTTGTCGGTTCTTTCAGTCGTAGATGTTCCAACAAACTCAGCTTCTTTCTTTGAGTCAAATAGTATTAGTCCTGAATTGGTTGGTACAATTACCTTGAAAAAATTTGATATAACGCTCACTTCACCTACTAATAAAAATCTGAGTTTTCTTAAATCGATGGAAATTTCGATTATTGCACCCGATTCATCTGTTATTGCATGGTCACACTCAGTTCCAGATAGTGTAGGTTCTACTTTGCCATTAGATGTGGATTCTATTCGCAACCTGAAGAGTCTGATAATTAATAAAACCTCACTGAAATTGAAAATTAAAGGGGAAACACGCGCTGCGCTTGATACTACTACTTACATTATTACATTGAAGCCTGAGTTCACAGTAGATTTGGATGTGTTGGGAATGTAGTTGGAGTAGGGGAGTGTTGTAATTAGAATTGTAGTCCCAGTTTTATGCCGGCGTTCAGCATGGTAACATTCCCTTTGTAAGTGAATGTTCCAAGATCATTAGTTTCCTTAATATCACCGTATAGTTGATTAATCCCAACAAAAATCCCTGCAATGAAAGAGCTTTTGTAATTAATCCGGTGAGATATACCACCTGAAATTTTTGCTAACGTTCCTCCTTTAAAATTAGTAGTGGTAGCGAATGCATAACCGGCATCCATGCCAATAAAGGGAGCTGTTTTTTCCTTGCTCAATACGTTCTGAATTCTCACAAATACAGGAAATAATGCTACCGTAGATCCCGATGGGATATAGATAGTATTATAACCAGCTCCCAGCCCAAAGAAACAATCTTTTCCAAAGGCTCTTCTGTTTCCAAAGGCAAGCGATATTTGTCCGTTTGGGGAACTTGTAAAAGCATTTTTAGCCGTAGAAATACCACCTGTGATTTCGATTTGTCCGCTGAAATTTCCTTCGTCGGTTAATGAAGCTTTCGTTTTATCTGTAGCATTGTTGGCGACTTCAATAGCTGAGATGGTGCTTATTTCCTTTACGTCTTTTAGTTGAAACTGGTAACGAGTACCGTTTTTAGCTTTAATCATAATCAAATCGGCTGTTTTTACAACAATTTCACCGATATAAACCTCGCCTGAATTAAGCGTGACCTTATTCAATGTGGCAGATTCTTGTCCCCATACCAAAATGGATATAAACAAGCCTAAAACTAAAGCTATAAGCTGTTTCATGCGTTAGTTATTTGACTGTTAGTCGGCAAGTGTAGACTGAATTACTTCTTTAAAGCTGGCTAGAAACAGGTTGGCATCCGATTTTGATAAACACAGCGGTGGAAGTAAACGTATAACATTAGTTCCAGTTACACCGGTGAAAATCTTTTTGTCAAACAGCAGTTTAGTACGTATTTCTTTGATGGGTTGCTCAAATTCAATTCCAATCATCAGGCCAAGTCCACGCACTTCTTTTATTTGAGGAATTTTATTAAGTTCCTCCATAAGGTAGTTTCCAATGGTTTTTGCATTTTCGGTAAGGCGTTCTACTTTCATTATGTCAAGCACTGCAATGGCAGCCACGCAAGCCAAATGGTTTCCACCAAAGGTGGTTCCAAGCATACCATACGTTGCTTCAAACATAGGGCTAATAAGTAACCCGCCAATAGGGAAGCCATTTCCCATGCCTTTAGCAATGGTGATCAAATCAGGGCGGATATTGGCGTATTGATGTGCGAAAAATTTACCGCTACGTCCGTAGCCCGATTGAACTTCATCAATAATTAATACTGTTCCGGTGGCTTTACAGGCTGCACTTAGCTCTTCTAAAAAGCTTGGTTCCGGGATTTTAATTCCGCCGACTCCTTGAATTCCTTCAATGATTACTGCACATACATCGTTATTGTTTAGCGATTTGCGTACAGAATCTATGTCGTTTAAAGCATAAAACTCAACGTCAAAACCTTCGTTTATAGGGGCAACAATTTTAGGATTGTCGGTTACACGTACAGCAGCCGATGTTCTTCCATGAAAGCTTTTGTTGAAAGCAATCACTTTGGTGCGTCCGGTATGAAACGAGGCTAGTTTAAGTGCATTTTCATTGGCTTCGGCTCCCGAATTAACCAGAAATAACGAATAATCTTCGTAGCCTGATATGACACCGAGCTTTTCGGCTAGTTCTTTCTGGAATTTGTTTTGTACTGAATTAGAATAGAAAACGAGTTTTTCCAACTGTTGGGTCAGTTTCTGAACATAATATGGGTGTGAATGTCCGATTGAAATTACAGCATGTCCACCATATAAATCGAGGTATTCAATACCATTATTATCATACGTTCTACAGCCAATACCTTTGGCTATTTCAATGTCAAAAAGCGGATAAACATCAAATAAATTCATAAGTCTGTCGTTTATTTAGGCACTTATATTTCAATAAGCGGAAAGATATATTAATTTTTACAACTTCACGAAAGTGGTTTGCAAATGTAATTCAAAATTTAGAGACACTCAAATAAATACAATTAAAATATTTAATGTAATTTTACACCGATTTTATGCAATTTACCCTCTAATAACTAGTATCAATATGGATAAACAGGTTACAATATTCTGTAAAAACACACAAGCATATCATATATATCCATTAGGAACTTCGCTGATAGAAATTTATAACGACCTCAAAATTAAACTGAAATATCAGGTGGTTGCGGCTCGTGTAAATTACAAAGTTGAGGATTTGAGTTTTTTAATTTATAAGCCAAAAGATATCGAATTTATAGATATGAGCACACCTTCGGGAATGCGTGTTTATGTCAGAACGTTGAGTATGGTATTGGCTAAGGCTCTAACGGAGCTATTTCCACAAGCTATTCTGCGTATTGAACATCCAATTTCAAAGGGCTATTATTGCAAACTAGATAATTTGAACCAACCGGTTACTGCACAAATTATATTGCAAATAAAAGAGCGCGTTAATTCCATTATTTCTGAAGGGAAGACCATATATACAGAAGAAAAACAAACCAACGAAGTAAAAGATTTGTTCGCTAATCAGGTGCTTCAGAAAGATAAAATTGCCTTGTTCGAAACTCTTGGCAATCCTTATTGCAGGTTCTTCCGTATCGATGATTTTATTGATTATTACAATGGCGTTTTATTACCATCAACTGACTATTTGGGATTGTATGACTTGATTCCCTATTTCGATGGTTTTTTGATGATAATTCCCAATCGCGAGAATCCTGTTGAGTTGGAAGAAATCGTTTTTCAACCCAAAATCTACGATATCTACAAAGAGTATGTGGGTTGGAATAAGATTATGAATTTAAATAATGTGGGTGAGTTTAATGTGGCTTGTAGAAATAACCAATCATTTAATCTTATAAAAGTTTCAGAAGCTCTACATGAAAAAAAGGTGGCTTCCATTGCCGACATGATTTCTCAGCGTGCCGAAAAAGTTCGTTTTGTACTCGTTTCCGGACCGTCATCGTCGGGGAAGACTACATTTAGCAAAAGGCTTTCTATCCAATTAATGGTGAGTGGTTTAAAGCCCGTCGTGTTATCGTTGGATAATTATTTTGTGAATCGGGATGAAACACCTTTGGATGAAAATGGCGAATGGGATTTTGAGCATTTACATGCGCTTGACTTAGAGCTATTTAATCAGAATTTGAAACAACTTCTGAGTGGCGAAGAAGTTGATATTCCATCGTTTAATTTTGAGGATGGGAAACGGTATTTCAAAGGTGATAAATTGCAGATGAAAGAAGATACTGTGTTAATAATGGAAGGTATTCATGCATTGAATCCTGACCTTATTCCAGACGTTCCGGCCAGCACTACCTTCAAAATATATGTTTCCGCTTTGACTACAATTTCTATTGATAATCATAACTGGATACCAACAACCGATACGCGTTTGTTGCGACGAATTATTCGCGATTACCGTTTTCGTAATTACTCAGCCCGTGAAACAATAGCTCGCTGGTCAAGTGTTCGTAGAGGTGAGGAAAAATGGATTTTTCCCTATCAGGAAAATGCTGATGTGATGTTTAATTCAGCGTTACTATTTGAATTGGCCGTTTTAAAGAGACATGCAGAACCTATTTTGGCGGAAGTACCTAAGTATTGTGATGAATATACAGAAACTCATCGGTTGATTAAATTTCTGAACTACTTTGTTCCAATTCACGATCGGGAGATTCCTCCTACATCTTTGTTACGTGAATTTGTAGGTGGAAGTAGTTTTAGGTATTAACTAGTGTAATAAATAGAATGCCACATTTTTATTTTAGAAGGATGATGGTATTTTACAACCCTGCTGCTGGTTGGTACTGCAAATTAACAGATGGTTTGTTGTTAATTAATTTGTGCCGACCATTAGTTTACATTAAGGTGAGCTGATGTTATAATTCTGTTGTGAAAATGGGTCATAGAAAATGCTACACAGTTTAATTGTCGGCACTTAAATATCAAAATAATGCATAATTTTCAGGTTAAAAAGCCGTAAAAGATATATTTTTTTTGTATTTTTGCGTTAGATTTCATAAAAACATATATCATTCTTTGAATGAAAAAAATAGTTATACTCTTTTTTATTTTCTTGTTGCTCTCGTCGGGTCTAATGGCTCAAGGGGGGCGTTCAGGATTGTTTGGTCACAGGCGTGGCAGTAGTGGATTAACATACCTATTCACTGCTCTTTCCCCTTATTCAGCTTTTTGTCTCGGCGATATGGATGGCTGGTACAATGGCACAAATTTTATGGGTTCACTAGGAATGAGGCATATATATTCAAATAATATTGGATATCGGGCAACTTTCAGCTATGGGGCATTTCAAGGCAGTGATACAGATCCTCTGGGATATAGAAATGCAGCAGCCGATGCTAAAGTGCTAGAGCTATCAGCTCAGGCTGAATATGTAATTTGGGGTGGTCCTTATTCTCAGAACTCTAATCCAAATTCCGTATTTATATTTGGAGGCATTGGGTTGTTAAATAGTTCTGCAAATGCTGTTGCCAGAGGTGTGAAACTTCCATCGAGTAACATAATTGCAGCTTTTATTCCTATTGGGGTGGGTTACCAATATGATATTAACGATACCTATTCTATTGGTGCTGAGGCTGGTGGACATATGGCATTGAGTGATATGGTTGACGGTTATAACCCTCGTGTTTCAGGCAACAAGTTTAGTGATGTGGTGGCATATTTTGCATTTACATTTACATGGAAAATATCAGACGGAAATTAATCTGTTGGTATCTAACTTGTAATTATGGTGTAACTTTGCTGTACAGAGTACTGCGAATTATTTTAGGTTTTAGGCCAACTTTCCTTCTTTTAGTATTTAAGTTATAATGAAAAAAATAATATTTTTTGTAGTTGTTTTTTTGCTTCCGATTGTTAGTCTGAGCGCTCAGCCAAGGATGTATTCAGAGACCCGTGTTCCTGGACAGACATGGATATTAGCTACAGTTGGTCCTGCTTATATTATTTCTAGCGATAGTTATGATAAGGGTCTTATGAGTAACAAAATGGCATCTGTAGGGTTCAGGCATTTATTTCCAAATAATATAGGCTATAAGGCTGCTATACACTATGGTTTTTTTAAGGGAACTGATTCTGCATCTGTATTATATACATCAAAACTTATAGAGGCTTCATTTCAGTTAGAGTACTCGCTTTTGGGCGGTCCTTTTACGAGTATTCCCAATAAAGATATGTTGAGTGCATTTGGTGGTGCAGCATATAATCTTAATATGTCAACGTCGACATCTGCGTTGACTTCAATTTCGTACACCAAATCTTTTCCCAGTCTTTTCGTCGGTCTTGGTTATCAAAGAACTATATCGAGAAGATTTACTATGGGTTTAAATCTTACACTTAATTATTTATTTTCACCTTATTTACTTGGTCGGAATTCTTATTCAGGTATTACTTATTCTGTAGATAATAAAGGGAATACTACTGCCAATCCTTATGGGTTGTCAAATAATATAATACCTTCTCTGGATTTTATGTTGACGTACAATATTGATAAAAAACGCAAGAACAAGAAAGACTGTGATTGCGGTTGGACTTGGTAAAATCAGCTGCACTAGCTAAACAAACGAGGGTGATTCGAATATATCGAATCACCCTCGTTTGTTTAAATGATTGGAATAGGCTAAACTATCCAACTTTAATGATGGATTATTTAATATCCTTCACCCTGAAGTGAAATCACTTTAGCCGGATTTAATCCGCCACCCGATATAGTAAGTGTTGCAGAATGAGACCCAGTGGAAGTTGGTTTATAAATTACAGTTATATTTGTTCCTGTTGACGCATTTACAGCATCCTTAGTCAATGAGGTTGCAGATACGGTAAATAATGTCGCGTCTGTACCGGTAACAGCTAATGATAATGTGCTTGATATATCCGTAGTTTTAATATTGAATGCTTTCGTATTGTTTACATTTAACTTTGTAGGTGGAAATTGAATGGTATTTTCAATTTTTCCAACAATTATAGCAGGTGTATTAGGGTCGTATGGGGCTGTTGACGTTCCACTAAGATTTAAGTTTAGACTTGTAGCCCCTGTGCTTGAAATGCTTAGTTGGTCTGTTTGAGTGCCAATCGTTGCAGGGTTGTAACGAATTTGAAGCGTTTCACTTACAGCTCCGCTTGTTGGAGTTATCGACACGCTTTTGCTCCAAGTACTGGCTGATGCTAACTTGATATCGTAATTAGTTTTGTTAGCCAATGTTACCTCCATGTTTGCAGTTAGGGCAGTACCTGTCATCTGAACGCTTTGTGTTGCAGAAGGTGTTCCAACAGTTGTTGTAAAGGAAGCAATAGTACCTGTTGATGCAATTGTTGGGCCCTGATTTCCTCCCATTAGTTTAAATGTAATATTATCAGTTGTTTTTGTAATGGCTGTTATAGGACGATTAATATTTGTTCCCGACCATGTTGTTGGAGTGAACAAGCCGGTAGTAAATGCTGTACCGGGTGTGGTTGTAGAGCCGCTCGTCGGTTGCAGGTAAACACGCATGTGACTACTAACAGTTTGCTTTGTTCCGGTGTAGTTGTTTGGGGTATTTGCATCCCACTCCGACTGTAGGTAATCTATGTGCCAGATACACATGCCTTCTGCAGGTAAAAAGGCATCCCATCCGGTGAGTTTGCGATATTCTACCAAAAAGAATTCAGCAGGGCTGGGGGCAGCACCATTCAGGTTATGTGTTGTTGCAGAGAATAAAAATGCCTGATTGTCAGTATTGACAGGTTGTGTTATTCCTTGATATAGAGGTTGCAATGTTAGATCGGATGGTGTGCTTACCTGTTGAGGAGTAAGGTAGCCTAAAAAGAATCTGTCGTAGGCCGAATATGCTGGAGGAGTGCAACCGCTATTGCTATAAGCACCGTAATCCATAATGTCCCATTCGTTCAATGTATTGCTCTGAGTGCCTGACGTGTCATAATAATCAGGTAGTCCTAAAACATGCCCAAACTCATGGCAAAATGTTCCAATACCACACATATTAGTGCCGGTGGTTCCTTTAAGTTCTGAAGTACAAGAATAGTCCATTAGTCGTTTGCCATCAAATGTTATTGATGCAACTGTTCCTGTGTAATTATAATCGCTACTTGCAGGGAATAATGCCTGTGGATAAATTCCCCAGCGATGTGGCCATATGGTATTAGCTGCTCCACCTTCTGCCTCATTATAGCCTGCGTAATATACAAATACGTTATCAATTACGCCGTCATTGTCGGTGTCATATTGTGTGAAATCAAGACCTGCGGCATTAGCAGCAGTACAGGCGTCTATGACCATTTGAATAGGGTTTGTATCATTTCCGGCGGTTCCACCAGAGTTTGCACCATAATAAGCCAAGTTTTGTGGTAGTGTTACCGGGCCTACAGCAACAAAGTCAGGGGCAAATTTACCGTATGTACTTGCCATAAAGTAATCTTTAGCCGAACCGGTTCCACCATTGGCGCTATATCCACTTTGTGTAAGTAAATTTTGATAAGATACTAGTGGATTTGCCACTGTAAATGCTTTGTCTTTAAAGTTGACCAAAATAACCAATGCCTTAGGTGAGCCATTGAGGGGGTATGCTTTTCTTAAAGTGGTAGTAGGGCTTGTCAACATTCTCGATTTTTGAGGTGAAGATTGAACCGTAGTTAATGCTGTAGCCTTATTTACCGTAGTTAGATATTGAATATCAGAAGCTGATCGTTTGTTTGCATTTTTAGCTACAATAGTACTTTCGGTTAATTCTCCAGTTGCAGAAACTGTAGCATATGTAAAATATCCCTTGCTATTTTCTTTAAGCAAGTATCCATCTTCTGATGTCTGGTAATGTTTAAACTCATCACCGTGTAGAAGTATTGTTAGCTGTGAGCCGTCGGGTTGAGAAACGGAAATAGGAAATGGATATGCTCTTACCGCTAGAACCGGTAGAAAGGCTATTTGATAAAAAATGGCACCAAGTGCCAATAATAGAATCTTTTTATTCATAAAATGTTGTTATATGTGTCAATAATCTAAATTAAGTTGGTAAATGTAAGAATAATTTTTGATTTCAGTTTTCAAAAAAGCGAATTTATTTTGGGTTTAATCATATTAATTCAAAAAAGTGACATTTTTTCCGTTTTGAAGATACAGTTTTGTAATACTCGATAAGTTCTCTTTTCTAATTGACAGTCTGATCCTTAGATGCGTTGCAATGAGTATCTAAAATCAACTCAATTTATTTTGAAGTGCAATAATGTCATTAATTAATTGGTAATAAGTGACATAAAGTCGCTGAAAATGGTTTGGTATTTTGTTTGCAATTGCTTTGCCAAACAATTATTAAATGTTTAACGTAATTATAAGGAGGATTAGACTATGTCACTCGTTAGATTCACAAACCAAACACCTTCCGTGTTCGACCGCTTATTTGAAGGCGATTTATTCGATAGGACAAACAGCAATTTTTTGCAGACAAATACTACTTTACCTAGCGTAAATATCAAAGAAAATACGAATGAGTTTAAAGTGGAATTGGCAGTACCAGGTTTTAATAAAGATGATTTTCAATTAAAACTCAATCAGGATTTGCTAACCATTTCGTTGGAGAAGAAAGTAGCGTCTGAGGCCAAGGATGGTGAGCGATTCACTAAGCGTGAATTCAGTTATCAATCGTTCAGTCGGTCGTTTACTTTGCCGGATACAGCCGATAGTGAACGAATACACGCCAGTTATGAGAATGGAATTTTGGTAGTGAGTATTCCTAAAAAGGAAGAAACCAAGACAAAGCCAAGTCGCTTGATTGAGATTAATTAATTTTGTGTTGATTTAAATTTATTATAGTCGGAGTACGGCTTTGAACCGTACTCCTTTTTTAATTTTATAAACTATGGAAACTTTTAAGGATATAATAAACGGTGACAAACCTGTTTTGGTAGATTTTTTTGCAACTTGGTGTGGTCCATGTAAGTCAATGAGTCCTATTATTGAATCAATAGGGAAAGAGTTGCAAGGTCAGGCACGCGTATTGAAAATTGATGTGGATAAAAACCAACCATTGGCTGCTCAATATGCAGTTCAGGCTGTTCCAACATTAATAATTTTTAAAAATGGTCAGCCTGTATGGCGTCATTCTGGAGGTTTAGATAAAATGCCCTTGAAGCAAAAATTAATGAGTTTTAGTTGAGATTGCTGCCTAATTCTGTCACATTTGTTGAGAATCAATAGAATTGTTTTTTTTATCAAAAAAGAATGTTTTTCTTTGTGTTTTATTTCGAACAAATAGAAACACATTTTTCAGTACAGCGAATACTAAAATAAATATATACATGAAACAGTTTTTTAAATTTACGCTTGCCACTATCGTAGGTATCTTCATTACTTCTTTACTGACAATGCTAATTTTCGTGGGAGTTATCGGCGCTATTGCCGGGTCCAGTGAGAAAGTTACTCAGCTTAAGCCAAATTCGGTTTACGAACTAAATCTAGAGGGAACATTAATTGATAGATCAGAAGATGACCCTTTTACTTCTGCCATTAACGAAGCTACCGGACAAACTACTGAAGTTAAGATTGGTTTGGACGATGTGTTAGCTAATATAGAAAAAGCAAAAAACGATAACAATATTGTTGGTATCTACCTGAAAGGTGGTTCGTTATCAGCCGGTGCTGCTTCTATTAAGGAAATAAGAAATGCATTAATTGGATTTAAGAAATCGGGTAAGTTTATTGTTGCTTATGCCGATAACTACTCACAACGGATGTATTATCTGGTGTCGGTTGCCGATAAAATTCTGTTGAATCCGCAGGGAATGTTAGAGCTTAAAGGGCTTTCGGCGCAAACCATGTTTCTAAAAAATACGCTTGATAAACTTGGAATTGAAATGCAGATTGTGAAAGTGGGAACGTTTAAATCGGCTGTAGAACCACTTATTACCACTAAAATGAGTGATGACAATCGTCTGCAAATGACCGTTTTATTGGGTTCTGTATGGAATACGATATTAAAAGATGTGTCGGCATCACGTAAAATACCTGTTGATTCGCTAAATAAATATGCCGACGAAATGCTTATGTTTCAGCCTACCGAAAAGGCGTTGCAATACGGACTGGTTGATAAATTGGTGTATGTTGAAAGTGTAGACAGCATTTTGAAAAAAACGGCAAAGAAATTAGATAAAAATGCTGAATTAAATTTTGTTTCGCATGCTGAGCTTTTAAAACTTCCATCAGATGTTAAGTTTGATAAGAATAAAGTAGCTATTATTTATGCAGTTGGAGAAATAACTGACGAAGTTGGTGACGGAATTGTGGCAAAAGATTTAATTAAAACGATTCATGAAGTAACGAAAGACTCAGCCGTAAAAGCTGTTGTTTTCCGTGTTAGTTCGCCTGGTGGTAGCGCTTATGCATCAGAGCAAATCTGGCATGCTTTGACTTTGCTGAAAGCTAAGAAACCGCTAATTGTTTCTATGGGTGATTATGCTGCTTCAGGAGGATATTATATTTCGTGTTTGGCCGATAAAATTGTTGCTCAGCCTAATACTATAACCGGTTCAATTGGTATTTTTGGAGTCATTCCTAATATACATGGGCTGAATGAGAAACTGGGTTTGACATACGATGGTGTAAAAACAAACAAACTTAGTGATGCTGTTTCAATAAACCGTCCGTTTACTCCTGAAGAACGTGACTTGATGCAAAACTACGTAAACCGCGGATACGAACTGTTTGTAAAACGTTGTGCTGATGGTCGTAAAATGACGCCGGATCAAATTAAAAACATTGCCGAAGGTCGTGTTTGGACTGGTCAGGATGCATTGAGAATTGGATTAGTAGATAAAATTGGAGGATTGAATGATGCGGTTAAACTAGCTATTGATAAGGCTAAACTAAAATCGTATAATATTAGTACATATCCTGAAAAAGAAGATTTTATGAAAAAACTGATAAAGAGTTTTGGAAACGATGTTGAAACCAGAGTAATGAAAGCTCAACTTGGCGAACAATATACTACTTTAAAACAAATCAGGAATTTGAGTAAAATTAACGGCATACAGGCTCGTATGTCCTACGATTTTAATATCCAATAACCCGATAAAATATCTGAAAAGAGGCAAAGTAGAACACTTTGTCTCTTTTTTTATACGGCAATGCGGTGTAGGGACAGCTTTTATTGTTTTTTCGGGTTTGGTACATTTTTCTTACCTTTGCACTTTCATTTTCAACTATAAACAATGCGCATCGATATTATTTCCGCTGTACCAGAGTTATTGGACAGTCCACTTAACTTTTCCATCGTAAAACGGGCTAAAGAAAAGGGTCTGGTAGAAATTTATGTGCATAATTTACGTGAATATACCACCAGTAAACATCGTCGTGTTGACGATTATGCTTTTGGTTTTAGCGCCGGAATGGTGTTGCAAATTGAGCCCATCGACCGCATTATTTCACAGCTGAAAAGCGAGCGTGTTTACGACGAAGTTATTTACACTTCGCCGGATGGTGAAAAATTTGACCAGAAAATGGCTAATCGTTTGTCAATGTCAGGAAATCTGATTATTCTGTGTGGACATTACAAAGGTATTGACCACCGAATCAGAGAGCATCTAATCACAAAAGAAGTTACTGTGGGCGATTATGTGTTGACTGGTGGTGAATTACCGGCTGCTATCATGACCGATGCTATTGTAAGGCTTATACCGGGTGCTATTGGCGATGAGCAATCGGCTTTGTCCGATTCGTTTCAGGATAATTTGTTGGCTCCACCTGTATACACTCGTCCGGCTGAATATAAAGGTTGGAAAGTTCCTGATATATTACTTTCGGGTCATCAGGCCAAGGTGGACGAATGGAACCATCAACAGTCGGTAGAGCGCACTAAGCTGCTTCGTCCCGACTTGCTAAATGAATAAACCCTGCAAAAATGAGCAATTCTTTTATCCTGATATATTTTCTTTTGATAAATGTAATTAGCGGAATTCTTTTTGCTTATGATAAATATGCAGCCGTAGCTTCTATACGAAGAGTTCGCGAACGAACATTACACTTGTTCGAGTTACTGGGTGGAGTGTTTGTAAACTTGTTTTTTATGTTCATCTTAAGACATAAAATCCGTAAATCCAGTTATTATAAATGGACTTGGTTGATCTTTACAGCTTGGTTATTTATTATTTTGATGATAAACTAAATTCCTGAACTAAATTCAATTACTAGATATGACTAAAATTAAAGTTGGTGTAATAGGAGGAGCCGGATATACAGCTGGCGAATTATTGCGCATTTTGATTAACCATCCAGCTGTGGAAATTGTGTTTGTAAACAGCAGTAGTAATGCCGGAAATCCGATTACTGAAGTACATAGTGGGCTGATTGGTGAAACTGAACTTGTATTTACTTCGGAACTGCCTTTTGGAGCTGTAGATGCGTTGTTTCTTTGTTCGGCGCATGGCGATAGCAAAAAGTTTATGGACGAAAACAATGTTCCGTCTTCTATAAAAATCATTGACCTATCAACTGATTACCGCGAAAAACGGGATGATCACGATTTTATATATGGCTTGCCGGAACTTAACCGAGACGAAATTCGTAAAGCTTCACATATAGCTAATCCGGGCTGTTTTGCAACTGCCATTCAGATGGCGTTGTTGCCATTGGCTGCTGCGGGACTGCTTACCGACGAGGTGCATGTAAATGCCATTACAGGTTCAACCGGTGCGGGCGTTAAACCTTCGAGCACATCTCATTTTAGTTGGAGAAACAATAATATCTCCATTTACAAAGCATTTGATCATCAGCATTTAGGCGAAATAGGTCAGTCGTTACGTCAGTTACAGGCTGGTTTTGATAAGGCGGTGAATTTTATTCCGGTGCGTGGCAATTTTGCCCGTGGTATTTATGCCACAAGTTATATAAATAGCCCTCTGACCCTTGATGAAGCTAAAGAACTTTATAAAGATTATTACAAAGACGCTGCTTTTACGTTTGTGGTAGATAAAAATCCTGATATGAAACAGGTGGTGAATACCAATAAAGCAATTGTTTATTTAGAAAAACATGGAGAAAAATTGCTTATTGTATCAATGATTGATAATTTGTTGAAAGGTGCTTCTGGTCAGGCTGTTCAAAACATGAATTTGATGTTTGGTCTGGACGAAAAAACCGGATTGGGTCTAAAATCAATCGGTTTTTGATCTCGGTATTGTTAAAATGACATTTTGGAATATATTTTTTTAATGAACGGAGCGAGTTTGTATCGCTCCGTTTCTTGTTTTGGGTATAATTATTCTCTTAATAAATGTGAAATCGTTCCATTTTTCAATATAAAATATCTTCTAAAGCTGAAAGTATGTTATAAAACATGTTTTAGCAACAAATATTTGATAAAACTCTTGCAAGTGTAATAAATACGCTTTATCTTTGCATCGTGATTTTTTCATAGTATTAGATTTAAGGTTAACAAAGATTGGTAGTAAGGCGTTACTACCTTTCGCGTTTTTAAGAGGGTAGGTTTCAAGCAACATATACAACGAGTTCAGTGCTTTAGGCGCTGAACTCGTTTTCTTTTATAGGGAATAACTCAATTTTTTTATCTAATTTTGAATCATCAAATAAATTGGATGTTGCAATGAACATTATTCCACTAAATTTTAAACAATGAAGAAGAACAGAAGTCTCCAGACAGAAATTGATGCCTGCTTTTTATATAGCAAATTAGCCGAAAACGAACCAGATGAAGCTGTAGCTAAGGTTTTTCGCCAAATGGCTGAGATTGAACAGAGCCATGCCGAAGCTTTTGCCCGTAGAGAAAATATATCTACAGAAAACCTGATTAATCCTTCGTGGCGTGCCAAAACCATTAATTTGATTGGGAAAATATTTAGCTACGATTATGTGCTTGGCGCATTAATGGACACCGAAAAAAGTCTTTCGAATGCAATATTAAAATCGAAGGAGAAAAATAAACTTGAAATTACCGGATCTGAAACAAATCATGTGAAGATTTTGTGGGCTATTCTGGAGAAAGATACCCATATTTCTGGCTCGCAACATGCTCGCTTTGAAAAACGCCATCGCTCGGTAGGAGGTAACGCTATTCGGGCTGCGGTATTAGGTGGCAACGATGGACTGTTGTCGGTTTTTAGCTTGGTTATGGGAGTTGCCGGTGCTGCCGGAGGAAATCATAGTATTTTGTTGGCCGGAATTGCTGGATTGCTGGCCGGAGCATTGTCTATGGCACTTGGTGAATGGGTTTCGGTGAAAAGCTCGCAGGAGTTGTACGAAAATCAAATGGCCATTGAGATGGACGAGTTAGAGACAAACCCTGAAGGTGAGCAACGTGAGTTGGCGCTGATTTATGCTGCCAAAGGAATTCCCGAAGAGCAGGCAAATGCTATGGCAGCGGAAATTATGACCGACAAAACCCGTGCACACGAAGTGTTGGTAAAGGAGGAACTGGGCATAAACGTGGACGAACTACAAGGTTCGGCCATGGAAGCTGCCCTGTATTCTTTCCTTCTGTTTTGCACCGGAGGAATTATCCCTTTGGTTCCTTTTCTTTTCTTTACGGGTTTCCACGCTATTGTTTTGAGCATTGTATTTAGTACCGTAGGATTGTTTGTAATTGGTGCGGCAATAACTCTTTTTACAGGGAAAAATGTGTGGTATTCGGGCTTTCGTATGGTTTTCTTTGGCTTAATTGCTGCGGCAATTACTTATGGAATTGGAAATCTGGTAGGGGTGGCTATAGCTTAATAACCATGTGGATCTATAAAAATAGGCTGCTAATGTGATTTAGCAGCCTATTTTATATTGATTACATTGCAGTAAGTTAGATTGTTTTTATTTGTGCGAAAAACAAAACCGATTTGCAACTACAAGAAACACACTGTTCATACATTTATTTTTTCAAAAGTTCTTTCAACATTTTAGGAACTTCTTTCTCCGGTGTAGGAAAGTCATGTAAATCTTTGTTTCGGTAGATATTATATGTTGAACGTGCGATTTCACTTTTGCCATCACCTGAAACAAATACAATTTCGAGACGATCTAATATCCTTTTAAAATCCCAACGCCATGTATCCTGATAGAATACAATCAAATCATATCCATTGGGAATTTCGCTCTTTTTTCCAATATCAGTTTGTATTCCGTAGGTCTCAAGCTCGTTTTTTAAAACGATAGCGGTGTTTCCAATGACATCATGATTTTGTGCAGGATCATCTGCCGGAACAATATATGCAAAAGGTGTTACTATACCCATTTTTAAATGTATATACTGCGAATTATCGGATGAAACGATATAGGCTTTTTTTTATTGCGTCGGCGCATGTTGTGGGTTTACTACTGTGTTTATGGTTCCGGCACAACTGGTAAACAGCACTAGAAAAACACCAATACCCCAATAGAGAACTGCGAATTTCATTTTCTCAATTATTTTATTATACTATTTATATGAACGGTTTTTCATAACCGAAAAATCATACTTAACAACATTCTCTCTACTTTATGGCAGATCAAAAATTGAATCATTTTTGTTTTTTGATATAATCTGTTTGTTAATTAATTTGAATTTTCCGGATTTACTTAATGTTGCTTTTGTTGAACAATAACAAGGCGAATAACCTAATTCTGTTACATACAACAAATAAGTTGAATCACAATCCAAATATGAACCACGGACAATTGTGTCATTGCTAAATCTATACCCATGAATGTTTGTAGACAATACCATTTCCTCTAGATTATCAATGTTACCAATAAACTCACTAACATTGTCATTATCATATACCTTAACGTTGTTAGAATCAATTACGGCAACTATATAGTAACCGCAATATCCAGGATGACAACCCGAAAGAAAGTAATTTGTAGCAGAATACTCATTAGCAATTCTTTTGTACTTTAGAGAATCTCCATTGTATACAACTACCTTCCCCTTTTCGCCAACATGCAACACAGTACCAACATATATACATTGCCAATATACGCATTTTATTGGCTTAATTGCATTTATCAATTCTACCGATTTTTTGTTACATACCGAGTCAGGTATAGTATTAAAAAGACTAGTATTAAATTCATTGTTTTCACCTTGACATAGCCCAAAGCTAAGCGTAAAATAGATAACAAATAAATGTTTTAGTCTCATAATACTTAAAAACTTATTGAAAGTCATTTAGAGATTGAATAGTTGGATTGACATGCTCCCCAACAACTCATGTTGTTTATAATTGTATTTTGAGCTATAAATTGAGTTGAATTATCTAATTGATATTGATATTTTTCTCCCCTAAGGCTTACTGAGTTTTATAATATCATTTGGTCGATATTTTTCCCAACAACAGTTGTAGAACTCCCTCAAACTAATCATTCTACGATTATAAATATCAAATAATTCTGTAGAATTTCCTTTTAAACACCAGATTATATTTTCACTTGAATTTCGGATGTTAAGGAGTAAGTCAAATTTGCTGTCAGAAGTTAATATTTCGTTAATATATCCAACAGGCGGATTATCTTTAGATACTTTAAATCTCAATGGAAGACCATTTATAACATCATATGTAGCTACTAATCTATTGCTTTCATCAAAAAGATATCCCTCGCAACATAATCTTTTCTTATTGAATAACCCTTTTCGGTAATAGTATACAGGGCTAAGATTGTCTAAATATGCATTATTCGTTATATCTGATTGATAAAAATATAATATGTCAAGTGTATAGATAAACACTATTCTGTAGTTTACTTTATGGTTGTAAACACTACTTCTTTTAAATCTCGAGAATAGTTCCTTTGTTGCAACTTCTTTGTCAATTAAAAAAGTTGTTTTCATGTAACTATCTTGCGATTGTAGGTTAATTACAATAAGCGAAATGATAAAAAGTGAAAGAAGCTTTTTCATACTCTACTTGAAAAATAAATTAAAAATATTGACTCCCTTCCCAGATAAGCTTGATGCAGGCATTATTGTTTTTGTACCGTTACTTAAAACAATCATATATATTTTAGGGATAGATGATGTTCCGTTTGAATACGTGATAGTCTGTCTAAAAGCCCCTTGTACATTTACCATATGATTCATTTCTCCATTAGGATAAGATATCAGCACTTTACCACCTCTTCTAATTATGTCATCCTCTCCAGAAACAAGGCTAGTACTTGGATTGGAGCATGGATATACTTTAGCTCCAACTCTATTTGCATAATCATCAACGGCACTCACATCAGGTAACCCCGTTTCGTTCGGGTCCAACGTAACTTTAAATTTAGAACTTTTAATTGTACTTAAATCAGATCTTACATCACTTCCCTTTATATTTGTTATATCTTCTGATGCACTAACATTATCAAGAGCTTTATCAGCACAGCCATACTTGCCATTTTGTTGTTTTCCAAGAATAGTTGTTCTATCATAATCCCAATCGTATGCTAATCCTTCTCTTTCAATTACACCTCCTCTCCAAAAAGTTTTACCTTCTGAAACAGCCTGAATGCCACTTGATAATCCACTAATAATTCCACCACATAATGCACCCGCGATACCTGATTTTATACCATCGTTTAATGCATTGCTAAATGACTCACCATTAGAAACTCCATTCCCAAGACCACCTATAAATCCACCAGCAAGGCCTCCTGAAGCACCTATAGCTGCACCATCCCAAAAACATGCAGTGGCAACTTTGGCGGATGTCGTTCCTAAAGCGCCAGCGCTAAATGATCCTCCGGCCAATAATGAACTTACTCCAGCTCCAACTCCCGCACCAACCAGACCAGCCAACGCTCCAACGCCAAATGCCTTAAATGCATCACCGAGATTAGCGACATTGCCTGATGCAATTTGCGTACAAGGTTAATTATTCCACCAGTAGCAGCACCAATTACAAAATTCCAGAATTTTCCGCTTGGGTCGGTGTATTTAAACGGATTATTCAAACAGTAGCTGTATCGGTTCAAGCTCTGCGTATTATCCGGTGACTGCACGTACGGGTCAGGACATAAAAATTGATAATTTGAAGCTATGTTATCTAATTAATTTTAATTATTTTAAACAATAGCTAAATTCTAATACTGCGTTCGACGGAATGAACCATTCTTCAATCAGATTATTCTTAATAAAAAAAAAGAATTTGTGATTTAATGAATCATCGAACAAAATAAGTTCATTTTTTTTTCTTTCGAAAGTGCCTTTTGAAAGAACCATACCTTCTATAGAGTATATATATTTATTGGGTTTTTGTAGGTCTAAGACAAAACACCATTCCCATTGACAAGCTTTGTATAAACCAAAATGAATAGGATAAATCTTTTTATTCTCTTTGTTGTTTTTCTTTCTTTCTTTCTCAATAGTGTTTATTGTTGTTTCTAATGGTATGTAAGTTGATTCTTGATCTAAAACCAATTTTAAGTTTTTCATCCAAATATATCCATGTTTTATGGTTAAATAATTCACATTTAATATGTAATCATTTTTGACTTCAATTTTGAATGTGTTGTGATTAAAACTATCAATTAAACTTATTGTATCTTTTTCTAACTTGTAATACCCATCTGAGATAGAAATAGTATAACTATTATTACTAAATATTAGGTCAATATGATATTTCCCGGATTGTTGTAAATATAAACAGCAATAACTTTCATCGTTGATTTTTGCACCGAATGTTCCTTTGATCTGACATGAGATTCTTGTTGTTATAAATAACATACAAGCTATAATTATTGTAATTCGTAATTTTGTTACATGCACTTTCATATATATGTTGGTGTATTTAATTTAGTGATAAAAAGAGAGCACTTGTGGTATCTGATATTGAATAGGAGCTTCTCCGTTAAATCCACTTAATACTGTTTGATATAAATATGCGTTTGCTTGAGAGGTGTGACCTCCAATTTGAAGTTGATTTATGGTGTATTTATATGCTACAACATCACTATAGCTGCCACTTAGACCGATCGAATAATGGTAAGCATGTATTAACTCATGACCAACAATAGATTTATAGGTGTAAATATCACTATGATATAAATTAGCAGCATATTTTGAAATGTGTACCGAAGTGTATCCACTTGAATTTGGTCTGGTATGACCTAAAACTGTTTGTCCTTTTAAATTTACATATTTCATTTTATCTGTAGTGTAAGTGTAATCTGCTGGTTTTTCAAGTGTTATACGGCTGATTTTCACGTCGCCTTCTTGAATATTATATTCAGTTTTAATTTGACTTTTTAAAACATTGTCAGGATTGTTTAGAGATTTTAGTTGTTCTATTTCAGTTTGACTTGTATTATTTCCATTTGGCGGAAGCAAAATGTCTTCTCCAGTTCCATCTCCATTCCAAAAATCAAATCCATTATTTGCATCTTGTATTCCTCTCATTAATCCACCGGTGACTCCTCCCATCAGTGCCCCCATTGCTCCTCCTTTGAGTCCTGCAACCAATCCGTCATTAAAGTTAGATCCATTTATCCATGCATTTCCGGCACCACCAACAAAACCACCAGCTGCACCTCCTGCCCCGCCGATTAAAGCTCCCGCTGCAAACCCTCCAATTTTTACAGCACCTGCTACCAATGTTCCAACTCCCGCACCAACCAGACCTGCCAACGCTCCAACGCCAAATGCCTTAAATGCATCACCCAGATTAGAAACATTACCTGATGCAATTTGCGAAACAAGGTTGATTGCTCCACCAATTAAGGCTCCAATTAATAGCGGATTATTACCACTTGGGTCGGAATACCGAAACGGATTGTTAAGACAGTATGCGTATCGGTTAAAACCTTGCGTATTGTCTGGTTGTGCATACGGGTCAGGGCTTAAAAAACGTGCCAATACTGGGTCATAAACACGTCCATTCATATTGATAAGCCCGAATGCCTCCAAATGTTCATGTCCGGTATAACCACGGTCTGTTATGGTGTTGTCACCGCTAAGCAATTTGCGTTCTCCCCAAGCTGTATATGCATAACTGGTTACAATAGTTCCTGCTCCGTTAGTAATAGCCTGAAGCGAGCTCATATGGTCGGTATGTACGTAATATAAGGTACCACTTTTCTGCAATGCAGTTAGCCCTGTTGGTGTGTAAATATAGTCAGTTTCTTCAGTACTACCATCGGGTTTTATTGTTTTTTCATAACTGCCAAAATAATATCGTGTTTGAATGGCACTACCATTTGTATATACCGACTTTATTCGTTCTTCATCCAGTCCATAGTAGATATTATACTGTTTGGTAATGCTGGTAGCATCTACACCTTGCTGTATCCTGCTTACTTTCTCGAACGAAGTGTAGTCGATAAACTGTTTATCGGAACTTACTCCTGTTTGTACTCCATCTATGCCACTCATAGCATGGGGGCGACCATTTGTGTATTTATACGTACCTACATCGGTTTTAGTATCAATGTTACCATTACCCTGATACGTCATGGTGTAGGTGGTAGTGCCATTTAGTGTGGCGTTTGTTAGTCTATCCAAAGCATCGTAAGTGAATACTTCGTTTCTACTATTGCTGACATCATTTCGTGTTAACAAGTTTCCACTTGTAGCGTCATAACCATAGGTGTTGTTTTGCACATAGTTGGTGGTTGTTTTCGGGAAGTTGGTCGTTATTCCCGTAATTTCGCCCCGGTCGCTGTAGCTTCGGTTAGTTTCCAGTCCGTTGCCCAGGGTGAAATTGGTGAATTGCCCGTTCCCATTTTGTTTTTTTCCTTCCCACGCCACTGTACTGCCGGTTTTTACCTGATAGATATCTCCCCATTCGTTATATACATTAGTGGTCACAAGCCCACTGGGCGAAGTGGTCGTTTCTGGCCGCCACTTACTGTCATAACCATAGCTAAATATTGCCGTTTGCCCGTCGTACACTTCAGTCGCCGATTCCACCTGTTGGTGGTTATTGTACGCAAATGTTTGTGTATGAGTTGTCACGCTACCTACCTTCATCGTAATGGTCGACACTTGCCCAATGCCATTACCACTGTCAACATACGTATTTTTGGTTTCGGTTATCGTGCCTGAACTATGCTCAGTCACTGTTTTTGTGTCCATGCGCCCAGCATCATCATATACTATTTCTGTGTAGTCTCCCTTGGCGTTTGTTTGTGTTTTTAATTTGCCATCCGCATAATAGGTGTAGCTACTGGTTCCGGCATTGGGGTCAACTAATGTACTTTGGTTTCCATAATTATCATACCTAATCTCGGTAATACTATTATTTGATGTTATATAGCGTGGTTTTCCGGCAGCATCGTATTCGTAAGTTATCTCACCTCCCGCATCGGTTCGTTTTATTACCAGTTCCTGCGCATCGGTTGTTATTGTTTTTACCTGACGAGTGTCCGGTGGTATTATGGTAGTTGTATGGGTATTATACCCATAAGTGGTAATATTTGTATGTGCTCCGTCAAATGCACTTTCTTTAGTTGGTCTACCTAAATCATCAACGTATTCATATTTAGTGTAAATTTCTGTTTCACCTGCATAATGGGGTTTAATAGCCTTGGTCAGTTGTCCTCTGGTATTCGTGTATTCTTTACTGGAGATTAATGTAGCACCTTCCCAGCCTGTTTGTTCGGTATACACTTCACGCCCTTGCCAATCGTAATAAACGGTAGATGTATTGGTAATCAATTTGTTAGTGGCTGTTTTTTTATACAGTGCCCCATGGTTGCTGTCCCATGTAGTGGAATAGCTTATTTCTTCTCCGTTAGGATGTATTTCTTTGCTTAATTGTCCAAATTTATCATATTTATAGGTGGTGGTTTGTCCGTTAATTCCCGTTTTCGTTAATACATTGCCTGTTGCAAAATCATAAGTAGAGCTTGTTGTTTTATCCGAGATTTTTGCTCCGGAATTAAACGAAGTTGTCTCCGAAGATACTAACCGGTAATAAGTGTCATTGGTATAATTATAAGTGGTTTTTTGTGGAGGACAGTTTTTTGGTGTGACGGTCACCGTATGCAAGTTCCCGGTAGTGTAATAAGTATAATCAGAAACTATTTCCCCATTCGTTTTTGGATAAACAGTCTTTTTACCAGGCTGTCCAGCTGTGTTGTAACCGCTATAATCTGTTTCAGTTGCTATATCCGGTTGTCCTGTTCGTTGTTGGGTAACGGTAATTTGACTAGGCAAATACAACGGACCTCCACTTATGCGAGCTATATAGGTAGCTTCGGTTATTTTTTTTGCATCACCTCGGGTTTCAGCTTGCTTGGTTACATTCCAGTTTGCATCAAAAGTCTTACTTTCGCTCGATTGTGTAATCCCTTTAATATCATCAATAGATGAACTGGAGCTTACAATAGGTAAGTATCGATTTATACCGTCAGTACCGTTGTCGCGTTTTTTTCCTTTTTGAATAGGATTAGTTTTTTCATTTCCATCTATAATTCGGTTTACTTGGCTGGAGTAGGATGCCCTTCCTCCACCGATAACGTCTACTTGTTGGCTTTTCAGGTACAGCCCAAAACATTTGGAATCAATTTCATAGGTAGTAGTAGTTTTCAGACCCAATCGGGGGGTAGTAGTGGTAATGCTCTCGAAGCCTAAGAAGCCTTTGCCCTTGGTGTGCATTTTAGCCGCACCATACTCATAGTTTGTTACCGAGCCATCTTTGTCTGTATAGCTCGATACTAGCATTATTGGTCTCTTAAGGTTGCGAACGTTGGTAGGACTTGTTGTTGCTGCTTGATTCGATACATTATTATAAGTGAAGACATTACTTAGCCCTACCCCATCAGTAATACTCTGTACTAAAAACTGACTCGAAGCATTGGGTAATGTAAATGCTGCGTAGTTATCACCTGCACCAAAAACCAAATCCTGAACACCATCGTTATTGATGTCCATATTAACGGCATTCATTTTTGATAATCTGGTGTTTGTTTGTGCTGTTCCGTTTGCCGCAAAACCATTACCAGTATTTTTATAAAAATACCAATTTGTATATCTAAAATCGGTTTTGTTTTTGAAAACCTCATCACCAATTACCACATCGGTATATCCATCTCCATTATAATCCACAAGATAAGCTTCATATCTTTCGTCTTTTCCTTGGTCGTTATACACCGTTGGAAAATCCAGAGCAATTTTTTCGGGTTTAGTAGAACATCCTCCATTGTTCTTCAGTAAGAACCAACCATTTTTAGGATTGCCTAGGTCCTTATCGTTTGCATACTGACAAAGCAAGTCAGTCAACCCATCATTGTTATAATCAATAGGAAAACATTTAGAATATCGTTTATTTGCTCTTGCACTCCCATCCAACAATTCATTGCCCCACGTTGTAGAATAAAAAAAGTCGACCTTGTTATTATAATTGTTGTCTGAAAATGATTCATTGTTTATGCCAACTATATCTAACTTCCCATCGGCATTAAAATCTCCAGTTTGAAGACTAATGCGTTGAGGATCTTTAGAATCATAACCACGCAATCCGGCACTTTCATCTAATTTATTACTATTTCCATTAAAACAAACATACCTGTTCCCTAGATAAACGTAAGGCATAAATACATCAGGATACTCATCATCGTTTAAGTTTGTTACAAACAATTCTAAAGGAGTAAAGGAAAACGGTACTTTGGGAATTATAGTAACATCATTGGCACTCTTTCCATAAATATAAACATTTTGCGTTTTAGCATCCCATAAAAAAATTTCATCTTTCCCATCGTTATTAAAATCAGCTATAGCGATTTTGGTTCGTGATTTTGGTTCGGAATAAAAGAAATAAGGAGTAAAGGGATCAAAAGCATCAAATTCAACTTTATATAATAATGTGTTATTTGCAGAAACAACTTGAAACCACCCTTTTTCGTTTTTCGATCTTGAACCATACCAAACTTCAATTTTATCCAGTTTTCCATCACCATCTATATCACCTGTATAAAGTGCCGAATTATCCACCGTATTCAACCCTTTATCTGACATTGCTGCTAATGTAACCAGACTCGGTGTTGTCGCACTTTTATCAGCTCCCCAATTTATTTTTGAAGTAGATATTTTAGATCCATCTCCAGTTAGTGAGGTTACTGTATTTAAACGAAGATCAATATCCGATTGAATGTAAGCAAATTGATATTCTTTAATTTTACCACTAGAATTTGCAGTTGTTTTATTTTCGTTGCTTGAAATGGTAATAGATGCTAATACTTTATCTTGCTTGATTAAAAAACTTTTAATGTAAGTGTTTATTTCGTTAATTGTATAAGGGGAAGTGCCGCTTCTGCTAACTCTTCTGCCTGTCGACCCACCTGATGTTCCACCTGTTGTACGATCTGTGACACCGCCTGAACCGGTACCTGAACTTCCTCTAAGTTGATTCGAGTAATAATTGAACTTTATGGTATTTTGAAAATTACCCGTTGTTCCAACATATTTAATTTGGTCAAGGTATTGTCCATAACTGTCATAGGAGTATTGAATTGAATTATTATATACGTCTTTGGAAAGATTTATTTTCCATGCTAATACAGATTTATCAGTTCTTGTAGTATATGCTGCATTTGTAAGTCTTGAATCCTGTGTATTTCCATATTCTATAGTTCGCCCATCTTTAGTAGTTAATTCAAATGCTATATCACCTGTTACCGTACTTTTTACTATTTTTACACGTGAATAGTTTTCCACTTCGGTGGCATATATGGCATTTTCTTGTAGGTTGTTGCCCGATAATAATATTAATCGCTGATCATCCAATGTTAGTCTGTCTTCGTCCGAGAACTGAACACCAGTGCCGCTTTTTCCGTCGTAATATAAATTTTGTGGAACACGTTTTATAATAGAGGTTGCTGAAATATCCCAGCCACGACCTAACGCACCAAAACCTCCCTGACTATTATAAACTACAGATAGTTGGGGCTGTTGTCCGTTGGTGCCGGAGGGTACTTCTATCGGGATTTGGTAGGTGGCTGCTCCGGTTAGGCTTACCGTTGCTTGTCCGGGTAAGTTTCCAACCGGAAGACTTGTGTCTATGCTTGCGGCATCATAAATTTCATTAATTACGGGTAAGTCATTTGCTATGCTTATTTCTAAAGGTGTTGGTAGTGATGATGTATAATCTGATGCCAATGGAGTAATCCCATTAGAACTATAATGAATATCAAATCGTTGCAATGAAAGCAATGCGCTGGCTTTATAATTGTCGTTGCTTCCATTTGAAGCTGTAATATCCCAATACCCCGACTTTGAACCAAAAGTGCTTCTATGTCTGTACGACATTTGGTCTATTAGATATCCTGAATTATTATATAAACTTAAAAGTTCACCATTATTTGATAACATTATACTGCTTTGATATAATATCGTTTTAGGAGTGGTTATCTCTTTGATTTTGGGAAATAATGTGGTAATATCAAAATTTGAACCGGGGTATTGGTAGGCGACTAGTAATAAGCTCCTTGCTGGAAGTATGGTGTTGGCAGGAAGAGCATAAGCTGTTGTGTTGTCCCATAAAACCCAACCAGAAATATTTATATCATTTGTTGTCGGGTTGAATAATTCTATAAACTCACCATTATGATGAGCAGCCAATCCTAATCGACAATCCTCATTTAATGGAGAATCATAAAATACTTCTGATATTACAACAGGAGTTGTCTTAGTAGAAAAAACATTAATTGTTGACAAAGCAGCAATTATACAAATAATCAGACGGTTGGCTTTCATGTATTTATATTTCATTAATTCTTGTGTTATGCAAAAAATCCCCTGCTTTTCCCGCTGTTTCACGAAATAAGTAAGAGATCAGATGGGTCGTTCAGTTGTTTTTGAGCGTTTAAAACTAAAGATTTTTGTTTCTTTATATACTCATTATTCTTTTATAATTTTCCATTCTTTCTTTTTGCCATCTATTACTACCCTCAATAGATAAACTCCTTTTGGATATGATGTCATATCGTAAGTATACAGGGCATCTGGACTTTCTTTTTGTGCTAAGATTCTTCCGTTGATGTCGGATATGTAGAAATAAATAGGTGATTCTATTGGAGTGCCTTTTATTTCTATTTTCAGTGCTCCTTGAGTTGGATTCGGGTAAATACTTACTTCCCGTTCACCAATCATTTCTTTTTGTGGTTGCTGCTGAATACTATCTGAAGAGTTGTTTCCACTTCCTCCACTCTTAATATGCGAAACTAGGGTTACCGTTTTATATTTTAGGATACAATTTCCGGCAGCATCATAATCGAACGTAATGTTTTGTGCCGATAGTGATGGACTTATATAGAGTATGCAAAATAATATAAAAGTATATGTAATTTTTCTCTTCATAAATATCTTATTTTTTGATTTTATAGGATAAATTTTTCTCTTTATTCTGCACGGATAAATAACCCTTTAGAGTTTATATATTTTGGCCCGTAAAGCCTCTATTTCTGATTTTGTAATTAAATAGTCACTATTGGATGCTTTGCTCATGAGCTTGGTTGATGTAGATACAGATTTTGTGCTCCCGGTCGTACTCTGAAGCTTGGCTAATGCGTATAATGGTTTCAGTTTTTCAGCATTCTCTGTAGAGTTGTTGCTGTCTTTTTCTGTTTTCCAATCAATATATAATTTAATAAATTTCCAAACAGGATCATCTGAACTTTTGTATTCTTTTCCACAAATGGCTTTCATCATCTCGGTTCCCGTTGTATTTTGAGTGCCTATAAAACTACAAGCGTATTTTTCTAATAATGAGTACGAAGAACCACCTCTACCATTAAATGTATTCAATCCTTCCAACAGAATTTTTCTAGCATCAATAGGCTGATTTCTTTCAAGACAAATTTGGGATGATGTTTGATAATAGGCTGCTATACTAACTGGTGGTAAAGTATTGATGTAGGGAGTTATTGTGTCGAGTAATTCTTTAGCTTCCGACAAATCACTTCCATTATTTCCATACGTACACAAAGAACCAGCCAAAGCCAGTGCATTGGCCAACGAATTATTCTTTAAATATACATAGCGGTTTAATGATAACATCCGACTCTGATGTTTGTTTTTTTTATAAAACCTCCGCAATTTACCTATTGTGTCTGTATCATAGATATTTTCCTCTAAAATAAGGGTGCCATATTTTTCAACAAGACTAACGCGCTGTGATGCAATACTCTTTTCCAATCCAAATTTCCAGTGCTGTTTTTTTGTCTTTTTTATGGCATTTTCTCTTTCGCCTTTTTCTTTGGTTGAGTACAATTCTCTTCTGCTGCGCTTGGTTATATTATCAACAACTACATCAATATTGTTCTCGTTTATTACTGGTTTACGGGATTGTCTTGAAAGGGTCCATTTGTTCTCGTAAGTAGCAGTTGTAGACGTTATATCTGATTTTGTTTTTGATGATATTGCAATAGTTTTAGCACCTTCATTGCCAAGCTGTTCATTTCTTTTCTCAATTATTGTTGGTATGTCTCTGAGATTTAAATAAAGACCTTTATTACTTTTCTTTGCACTTATTGCTTGTAATAATAATGCTGAGGCAGTTTCAAATAGATTGCTTTCGCCATACTTGTTTGCAAACTCTTTCTCCGCTTTTGCATTTCCAGTTGCTATATCTACTATACGCAAACTCAGTCGGTGCATAAACAGCGCCGATTTTGGATTAGTTGTTAAGCCTTGTCTGTAAAGTTCGGCTACTGCAAGAGTCTTCTGTTGGGCACCTAATACACGTGCATACCCATCATAATAGGATATACGATCTGGAAACGCACTGATTAACTGCTGATAAATATTGGTTGCTTCCGAATAGTTTTTCTTGTGAAAAAAATCCTTTGCCTGTTTGTTTAATAGATTGGCATCGATTTTTGTAGCGAAAGATTTAGAGCTTGTACTGGAAGCATTTGTTCCAAATACGTTTAAAGGAGAGCTGGCTACTAAGAAAGTTCCTAGACTAAGTAGCGAAGTACGAAGAAATTCTCTGCGATTGTATGCTTTTCCCATAAGTCGTTTTTATGGTTTAAATAAAAAAAGGGAAATTCTAATGGACTCGATACACATTATTTCACTACCTCGGTTAGCGTTTTCATTAAACTAAAAATTTCCCGTTGCAAATGTAGAATGTATTTTTTATTTTGGCAACAGATGTTTATTTAAGTAAATATAAAATAAGTTAAATATTTGGGGTTTTTGTATTTTTTTTGATGTACTGATTTGAATGCCTGTTAGTATTGTCAATGGTTTTTAAAGTTGATATATGTATAAATGTGCATTGTATTTGTATTTATATGTCACAAATAGCAGTTAAAATATTATAAATCGCAATTAATGCGTGTTTTTAATATAAAATATAATTGTATGTTTGCTGCGCTAATAGAAAGTAGTTATAAGTTATTTATATGAATTTATGAGGAGTTGCTTTAGACTTAGTTTTGAGTAACTGTTATTATTTAAATTAAAAGTAATTAAAAACGAATAGTTCCAATTTAGGTATTCGTCTTTTTTCTCTGAGTGGAAGAGTTAATAATGTTGAGTTTTATTTAGTTTCTGTGCTGTGAAGAGGTAATAACTCCTGAACTAATTAATAAAATTGGACAGGATGTGATGAAAGCTTGAAAAGGGGTTGATAGTGTTTGATGATGAATCAGGTTCATTGACTAGGGTGGTTGATGAATAGATGACAATAAATCCGAAAAACTTTTTTGATAAATACAATTAGTTCTATTTAAAACATTTAAAATCTATGAAAACAAACAACGATGCAGGACATCAACAAAATGTCATCAATTTTGAGGTACTTATTTCTTTTGTGTTAACCTTGGGTGAATCCTACAATCCCCCAAAACCAACCCTAACGATTCCAATTCTATCTGAAACTTTACAAAAAGGAAAGTTAGCGGTTTTAGCTCTTAATACCGCTGAGGTGGCAAGTAAGAATGCCATTGCGGCTCGGACCAATCTTTTTAATGGGTTCGATGGGCTTATAACCCGTGTAATTAGTTCGCTTCGTATTGTTGGTGTGTCTGCTCTGGCACTTGCTCAAGCCGAAGCTATTGTTCGTGATTTAAGAGGGAAGAGAGCAACGGGTATTTTAACTGAGGAGCAGCATACAGCCGCAAAAGAACAAGGAACTGATGTGAAACAGGTTGCGGTTCATAACGCTTCTATGGATAAGAAGATTGAGAATTTTAATAAATTTATTCTTTTTCTTGAATCAATACAGGAGTATAGTCCAAATGAGCCGGAGTTAACGGTACCTGCTCTTAAGGCAAAGTTACTTGATTTTCAAACTAAAACTGCTGAACTGATTAGTGCTGATGCAGCTATAACTTTTGCTCGCTTATCACGTAATGAGGTTCTCTATGCAACTTCAACTGGATTGGTTGACACAGCTTTGGAGGTGAAACTTTATGTGAAATCGTTATATGGCGCAACCAGCCCCCAATATACTAAAGTAAATAGTATTGCCTTTGTAAACAGGTAAAGTTGCTAGCACATTTCTCTGGAAAATTCTTTAATTACAGAGAATTCTGGATACTAATACATGCTGTGGTCTTTTGTTTTTAGTCAGTAAATTATGTGTTTTAGTCAGCGGACTTTGTAAATATGACAAAATTCGATGTGGAGAAGTTAGACGGCATTGTGTTTGAGTCAATATTCAATGTTATTGAGTCAGTATTTGATGTGTTTGAGTAAAAGAGTAATGTGATGCTGTCAGGTTCCTCTGTGAAAGCGTCAAAACGCATTGTTGTTCAGTTTTAATGCTTTGTGTTTGTGTCAGTAACGGATGTTATTGAACAATGAGTGTTTACTTATAAAATAAGCGGTGAATTGCTTAATGCAGTTCACCGCTCTAATATTTGTAACTTCTCTTTATTGTTTCACCACACTTCCACTACCAGTGATACTATTGCTGATCGTAGGGTTGCCTGAATAATATACGCTTCCTGAGCCCGATATAACTGCTTCCAGACTCGTGGTGGCATTAATATACATATTGCCACTTCCCGATAAGGTGCAACTTGCAGCGGTGCTTACAAGCTGCGATAAGTTGGTGTTTCCACTGCCCGAAGTAACTGCTGTTAGTGCTGCTACTTTACCCGAAGCCGAAATAGTTCCTTTGCCTTTTATTGTAGTACTTAATTTGGCCAGGTTGACCGGTTTGTTTATCGAAACATTCCCGCTTCCGGTGACTGTGATTACTTCAATATCTTTAAAGGTTGTGTCAACATCAATTTTTCCACTTCCACTCACAATCAGTGTTTTTAGCGAATCCGGCATTGTTATCCTCACTTTGGCTGCGCTGTTGAGCAGTACGGTAGACGATGGAAGGATAGAAATAACTAGGTTTTGGCTGCTTACTTTTGCCATCGTGTATTTCACGATATTGCTGTAATCTTCTATTTCCACTTTGTAAAGCGTGTCTCTTACAATGCTTACATTGGCTGATGTTTGCAGTTCAATGGAGTGAAAAGCAGTTACAGTGCGGCCTTCAACTACACTATCACCTTTGCCACTAATACCATATACATCGCCTATACAGGAAGTAAATAACACGGCACTGATAGCAAAAAATAAGGACAGGGCAACATTACGTTTTTTCATAAGTACTAAGCAATGAGTTCTTTCATGATGAGAGTCATCAATGGCTGTACTGAGTTACCTATTTCCTGTACTTCCTCGTGTGTTACTTCAATAATTTTTCCGGGAACGCCAAGGTCGGTAACAATTGAAATTCCAAAGCATTTTATGCCGGCGTGATTGGCTACAATAACTTCAGGCACTGTGCTCATACCCACTGCATCGGCGCCGATGGCGCGGAAATAACGATATTCGGCAGGTGTTTCAAAGGTTGGTCCGGTAGTTCCCACATAAACGCCTTCAACCACTTTTATGGAGTGTTTTGCTGCAATTTGTTTTGCTTTGGCAATCAGTTCTTTGGAATAAGCTTCGCTCATATCGGGAAAACGGGTTCCAAGTTCAGGAATGTTTTTGCCACGTAGCGGATGCTCAGGAAATAAATTAATATGATCGGTAATAATCATTAGGTCACCAATTTCAAAGTCGGGGTTTACGCCACCCGAAGCATTTGAAACCAATAATGTTTCAATTCCTAAGGCTTTCATAACCCTAACTGGAAAAGTAACAGCTTTCATATCGTATCCTTCGTAGTAGTGGAAGCGGCCTTGCATGGCCAATACATCCACGCCACCCAGTTTGCCAATAATTAGTTTGCCGCTGTGGCCTTCAACTGTTGATACCGGAAAATTAGGAATTATTTCGTAGGGAATCTCAGTCTTTTCTGTAATTTGAGTAACCAGATTACCTAAGCCTGTTCCCAAAATAATACCCGTTTTGGGGCTTGTCGCAATTTTGGAGCGAAGGAAGTCAGCGGTTTCTTGAATTTTCAACAACATAGTCTTTAATTTTTTGAATAAATAATGATTCTTGATTATGTAAAATCTCTACCCGAATAGGTAAAGCATACGTTTTTGATTTTAAATTTTCCGGAAAATTGGGATTAGCTTTCAGTCGAGCAGCATCTTTTTCTGTCACCACCAGTATTTTCTCAGTAGCCTGAATGGCTTCGAATTTAGCGGCAATCTGCCCAAAGTCTTTTTGCTGGAAATCATAATGATCTTTGAAAAACAGACATTCAATTTTATGGCTAAAGGCATTTAGATAATCCACAATTGGTTCGGGCGATACAATACCTGCAACCAGCATTATTGCCGCATTCTCTTCTTTTATACGGTTCAATGTCCATCTTCCGGTCTCTGTGTCCTGAAAAACCGGCACTATTTCGTTGTAAACAAAAGAAGAAAAAAACAACAACTGATTGTTTTCGGGCTTTAGTTCCGACTCAATAATGCGCATGTCGATAGGCGATATATGGATTGGACATTTAGTTACCACAATTATATTTGCACGCTTACTTCCGCTGTGCCATTCACGCAGACTTCCCGCCGGAAGAAGCATATCGCGGCTATAAAGATTAGAATAGTCGGTTAGCAAGATGGATAGACCCGGTTGAATGTAGCGGTGTTGGAACGCGTCGTCGAGCACTATTAGTTGCAGGTCGGGTAGGAGGGATTGCAGAGTTTTTACGCCATGTACCCTCTTTTCGTCAACTGCTATTGTAACTTTCGGGAATTTCTGATAGATTTGAAACGGTTCGTCACCTATTGTCAGGCTGTTAGAATTGGAATCGGCCAGTTGAAATCCCTTGGTTTTGCGCTTATATCCACGACTCAGTACCGCAATTTTACAGTTATCTTGTAGTGTCGATAGAATAAATTCGGTATGAGGAGTTTTTCCCGTTCCACCAACAGCCAGGTTTCCAACAGAAATTATTGGAATTTTAAAACTTGTAGATTTAAGTATTTCGTTTTCAAACAGCCAGTTACGTATTCCTGTAACCACTCCGTATAGAAGTGAAAATGGGTAGAGTGCAATATGTTTAGCATGTTTTTCCAATGTAAAATACAGCTTTTGAAAAAAATAAGCGGATGACAAAGATACAATTTTTCTTAATCGTAACAATTAAAACCCGCATTTTTTCATTCGGTCACTTAACCACTTTTTATGGTACAGGATCATATCCATTACCACCCCATGGATGGCAACTGCTGATTCGTTTTATCGACAGTCGTCCGCCTTTAAGTATTCCATACTTCTTAATTGCCTCAATGGTGTATTGGGAGCAGGTTGGGCTATACCTACAACGAGCAGGAAATAGTGGTGATATACTATATTTGTAAAAATATACTGGAAGTAGTATGATAAATTGCAGTACTTTTTTCATAATTAATGGTTTGCGAATAGCTTACAAATGTTCTATATTTTCTCCATTAATCGCAGTAGTGCAACTTTCATTTTTTTTTCTACTTGTGCAAAATCAAGCACATCGTCCGAAACGTAATTAAAAGCAACATGAATCTGCATTTCCTTCTGATTTAATTTCTCGGTAAGCTCCTGTTTGTTTAGGCGGTATGCTTCGCGCATAAGTCGTTTTAGCCGGTTGCGTTTAACGGCACGCTTAAATCGTTTTTTGGGGACGCTCACCATTACCGAGGCAGTTTCTGCATCTTTTTTCGGTTCAATCAGATAAACCACCCTTAGCGGGTAAGCAATAAAAGCATTCCCCTGAGTAAACAGTCGGGTGATACGTTTTTCGCCGCATAAATGCTCCGATTTTGGGAATGAGTTTGGGTGGTTCATGGGTATAAAATAAAACTATCCCAAAAGTACGGAAAATCTTCGATACTTTTGGGATAGCGTAATTTGTAAGAAACGATTTATTTTCGCGTTTTCTTGTTACTTTCTTTCAGGTAATTTTCCAGTCCCATAGTCATGGAAGGTACTCCCGGTGAGGGAACTTCAATGTCTAGTCTGAGTCCTGCATCGTGCACAGCTTGAGCGGTGGTAGCACCAAAACAGCCAATTTGAATATCGCCCTGAGTAAAGTTTGGAAAATTTTTCAGTAATGACGCAATGCCAATCGGACTAAAGAAAAGCAGCATGTCGTAGTTGAATTCCTCTAATGAACCAAAATCATTACTAACCGTTTTGTACATAATGGCCTGGCTGTAAGTTATTTTCGATTTTTCAAGTGTCGACATAGTGTCTTCGTTTTGAACATCAGAGGTAATAAACAAATACTTTTCATCCGTATGCTTGTTCATTATTGTCACCAAATCAATCAGTTTGCCGGTGGCAGGGTAGAATACTTTCCGTTTACGGTAATGAATGTAACGCTGTAAATATAACGCTACAGATTCGGAAACGCAGAAGTATTTCATTGTTTCCGGAATAACCACACGCATTTCTTCGCAAAGGCGAAAAAAATGATCAATTCCATGACGCGCATTAAATATAATAGCCGTGGAGTCTAAAATAGAAATGCGCTGAGTCCTAAATTCTTTCGCAAAAATCGGTTCAACCTTAATGAAAGGTCTAAACTCTATTTTGACATTATACTTTTCGCTAATATCAAAATAGGGAGACTTCTCAGTGGTTGGCTTAGGCTGCGATACTAGTATCTTTTTAATTTTCAAAGCAGTAATTTTTAAAAATAAAACACCCTATATAATTAATTCATACACCTGATATAAAGCAATTAGGGGTAAAAATTCGAGGGTGCAAAGATACAACAATATATAAAACGAAGCTATAGTTTTGTGAAAAAATATTTGAAATAGTTTAAAAATAATTAGAATGTATCCTAATGAGCACGCTGTCAAGCTTATAATGTTTGTGATATTGTACAAGTTGTAAGGGTAATATATTTGAATTATGAGTAATGGAAATATGATTATTCCCAATAAAGAAAGTATGTTGAAGTAGCTGTCTTTAGCCATTTTAAGGCTTATTGGTTCAAGAAATACATAGCCCATAATGTCGAATATTATTGATTTTGACCAAAAGAACCCGAAAGTAATAAGCATAACTAATCCAAACTTAAGAATGGAGAATGGTGTATTTTGGTGATGTAGAATGTAATAACTGTACAAACTATACACACCAATAGAGAAAATAATGATGAAAAGTCGTATTTGGAAATCGTTTACTGTAGCCTTGCTGAATATGCTTGAGCGTTCTTTTACATGAAAGAAATCTTTAGCGGTTTCGCCTATTAAACTTCCTGAGCGGGATATGGAGAATACGAGCAAGAAAAATAAAGCCAATACTACAATAAAAACCCATGCTTCGGTATTTGGGAACGACGGATGTACTGTGCCTACAAAGCCTCGTGTGAGCCTAATAACAGTTCTGATTGAATCAACAATACGTAGCGAGTCAACAGTGGCCAGTGAGTCAGCCTTGGCCAACGAATCAACCCTTGCCAACGAGTCTACTGTCAATGATTGTGTACTGTCGGTGAGCAGTTTTAAGGTGTCCTGTTGTATCATATAATCAATTACATAGCTGCAAACTTACGTGCATTTGAGTCCCAGTCGGCCGAATTCACAATGGCTGATAGCACTTCTTCGGGGGTTTCTACCACCTTCCACATGTCTTTGTGAATTTCGCGCATAAATTTTTCATCCACTGCTTGGTGAAGCATACTTATGAGTGAGTTGTAGTAACCTTCCATGTTTAGAATAATAATTGGTTTACTAAAAATTCCCAATTGTTTCCATGTGATTACCTCCATTAATTCCTCGAAAGTTCCGCAGCCGCCAGGCAGTGCAATAACTGCATCGGCCATTTGAGCCATTTTTTCTTTGCGTTCATGCATGGTTTCCACCACTATCAACTCGGTTAACTCGTTGTGGTGCCATTGCTGGTCGCACATGAATTGTGGAATAATACCAGTTATTTTTCCATTTGCTTCCAGCATACTGTTGGCCAATTGCCCCATTAACCCGGTAGCACCTCCACCAAATACAACAGAAAGTCCTGCATCGGCTAGGATTTTTCCCAGACGAGATGTTGCTTCAAAGTATCGGGAGTTAATTTGGGTGCTGGATGCACAGTAAACACAAATAGTTTGCATAATTCCTTAGTCTACATACGGCAGTCAACTGTGTACTGTCGTTTTACTTTTTTCTAAAATTAAATGCAAAAATACTGTTTTCTTTCCGTATTTTTGAAGTTCAAATAAAAATTCGGAGAAAATGATATTGGTAACAGGTGCTACCGGTTTAGTAGGTGGAAATTTGATGTGGCAATTGTTGCAAAAAAATGATCGAGTAGTTGCAATTCGTCGTGCCACAAGTAAGCTTGAATCTCTGTATAGCATTTTCAGTTTTTATACATCTAATCCCGATGCGTATCTGGCTCGCATCGATTGGAGAATAGCCGATGTGCTCGACTTAGAGTTGCTTAATGCTGTGATGCAGGAGATAACTGTGGTGTATCATTGTGCTGCGGTTGTTTCGTTTGCTGATAATGCCGATATTTTGCTCGATACAAATGTAATTGGGACTAGAAATGTGGTTGAGGCAGCATTGAAGCACGGAGTTACGAAATTATGTTTTGTAAGTTCTATCGCAGCTTGTGGACATGAAAAAGACAATAAACAGATTGATGAAAATTCTATTTGGGAGGATAGTGAAAGCCGATCGTTATACTCCCGGAGCAAGTTTTATTCCGAACTTGAAGTTTGGCTTGGAATTGAAAAAGGGCTCAAGGCAGTCATTGTAAATCCTGGAATAATTTTGGGTGTGTCGGGAACGAATAATGGCAGTTCCCAATTGTTTTCTCAGGTTCGTAAAGGCTTGCCATTTTATACCAATGGCGGTAGTGGATATGTGGATGTTAGGGATGTGGTTGCTGCTATGATTCAGCTTACTAACTCAGTGGTATCGGGTGAGCGATTTATTTTAGTCTCCGAAAATTGTTCCAATAAAGATGTGTTGAGTTGGATGTCTGATGGTTTTGGTAAACGCCGTCCATTTATTGGCATTGGCAAACGGACGCTTGTTCTTGTTGGATGTGTCTCTGAAATCTTGGGAAAGTTATTCCGTTTTAACCCACTAATAGATCGTTCAACAGCACGCACAGCCACCAATAGACAATATTATTCCAATACTAAAATTAAAACGGCCTTAGATTTCCAGTTCACGAGTGTTGAAAGCTGTATTCTGGAGGTGTGCCAATATCTCAATCAGCGAAAATAATCTCTCAAAACTTCACAATTCTATACATCACTGTATTCTGATGAATCAACGGCTTATCATGCGCAAAGAATATCGTTCCGTCAATGGGCGAATGAATCTCACTACGAACCGCACCTGTAAATGGATCAAGTATTTTGGCCAGCAAATCACCTGCCTTCACTTCGTCTTTCGCTCCACGTTGACTGTAAAGAATACCTGCCTGATTGGATTTTATGGTTTCCAAATCATGGTCATGCAGAACAGACGAATTAAAACCATCATGCATATCTTTCTTGATAATTTTCATGCTGTTCAAAAAGCGTAGAATAGATAACCATGCAATTTTTGCCGACTCTTTATTGATAGTGTCTGTATCTCCTGAATAAATAGAAAATGCTTGTGTGTCAAATATCTGCCAGTTGTAATTTAAAACAGCTGTGTCGTATGGTTTTGGTTTGCGTACAAGTACATAAGGCAATCCGAATTTTTTAGCCAGCTTTACATTTTGAAAGCCGGTATCCATCATTCTTACGTGCGGAATAAACTCTCCGGGCATATAGAAACTCGCCAGTTGAATGCCATATTTAAAGCCTCGTACCTCATCGAAAAGAGCTGCAGCAATGCGTTGGGTTGTTTCACCTTTGTCGTAGCCAGGAAACATACGGTTAATATCCGTATTGTCCATAGCCCAGAATCGCTTGTTGATATTCATCGAAAAATGATTGGCCGACGGTATTACCAGAATCTCATGTCCGGGAAAAATACGTCCTTCTTTTTCCAGTTCAATGAGGTTTTTCACCACTTGCGAGCAGGTGAATTGCTGTTGAATTTCGTCACCACGCATGGCACCAACTATGGCAACGGATTTTTCCCCCTCGCCAAACCGAAATCCCTGTATTTTAAAATCGTCGCGGTAAGGCGATTTCATTTGGAATAATATTTCTTGTTTCATAGACCCCCATCCCCTAAAGGGGAGTTAAAGTTACTTCTAATACTTTTATAATTTGATTATGTAAGCATTTTGAAGTATTTAATATTAATATAAATCAAAAATAATCTGACCCTTAGCTTTATTGAAATTCCCCTTTAGGTGTTAGGGGTCTCTTTTTTAGAAAAAATACGGGCAATCAACGACCCTTCATAAACCACTGGATATGTTCTCAGGGTAAAAACCACACCATCTACCGGCGAAAGTACATTCTGAAGCACCACAC
>Ga0302215_10000218_pt1 | contig 43247 bp, 30 predicted proteins | sample II_Fen_N3_1_FD_194580 | JGI IMG/M metagenome (GOLD analysis project Ga0302215, IMG submission 194580) | Peat permafrost microbial communities from Stordalen Mire near Abisko, Sweden - II_Fen_N3_1 | ecosystem: Environmental > Terrestrial > Soil > Wetlands > Permafrost | place: Sweden: Abisko... | reverse complement strand
TTGCAGTAGGCTCAATGGTAAGCAAATAGGTAACGGCAGCTATCGCAAATGCTACCCACCCGAAAATGTTGTTCAGTAATTTGAATCGTTTCATGAATGGTAATTATTGTGGTTTTATTTAGCTGTAGAACAGCATTATTTTATAAATTTTCAAAAAGCGTTCAAAGATACAAAGAAATTTTAGGATGAACGAGACATAAATATCTTTTTGGGCAAAATGTAGCAACTTATAATCAAGACAGTAGGTATAATTCTGACATAGTCCAATTAAACGAATCAGGTTTCCTAAAAAGCAGCAAAAGCTATACTATTGGAAACAACTGTAAATCAAATGCAAAGGCTCCGCTTATCTATTGAATCGGAGTCTTTGCATTTAATGTCTGTATTATTCTTGAAAAAGGTTAACAAACTATATTTGTAGTCGCTTTCTATATTCCATAAATCGGGATAAGTACTTGCCCATTATGGTTTTTATCTTTGCTTCATCACTGATTTGCAATACCTGACTCAGCGCCATCATATTACTATTAATGCGTTCGCTGCAAAGATTTCGCTGAGTCTCAGTTAAACTAAGGTACCAATCTAAATTTTCAACACTATTTTGAGCCACTGCCTCCAATATCGGATTTGCCTTACCCTGCTCACCTACAACGCAATAATAACGAGCCAGATAAACTGATAACATATCATGACGCACAGTTGTGCCCGGAATTACTTTATTGCAATAATCCAATGCTTTTTTTGCCCTCATAGTATCGCCTTTATTAAGCAAAGCACCAATTAGTTGAACAAAACACAAACGGTGCGACTGGCACATACGTAATGTGGTTTCATCCAAATAAACCTTCGGATTATCAATACCACCATATTTAAATTTAGTCATCATGTTTTCGTACATTTCATCCACATTTACTGCAGGTCCAGCTCCTTTTACTCCTATCGGCATAACCTGATAAGCCAATCCGGTTCGCTCAAAATGGTCGGAAAGTCCGAGGTATTCACCACCAATGCTAATGGCAAAATATACCGGACGCTTCCAGTTATTTTCTTTCAATATCTCAAGTGTCATCAAGTCGCTTTTGGTAATTTGTCTGTCTAAATCGATATTCAGTTGAGGCAAAATCTCAGCTGCCCTGCTAATAGGCAATGTTCCATTTTTGATTACTGCCTGTGCATCGATAGGCAAATACAGTTGCTTGGAAGGTATAAATGCTTCGCCCTGATATTTAGTCTGAGGGTCGGAACTTAGCACAAAATCAAATGCGGTTTTAATGTCGAGCGGTTTTTTCAACAAATCTTCCACACCAATAACATCATTTTTTCCGGCAGCATAATCCTTGGGTTGCCATGAGATCGGAAGCGGAGCCGACTTATAAGAGCCACGTTTCATTTGATTAATGTACCAATCGGTTTGCAGATAGCTTAAGTTACACACACGCACATCTGTGCGGTATCCTTCCACTTCCTGATTGTACCAAAGTGGGAAAGTATCATTATCGCCATTAGTAAATATAATGGCATTTGGCTTACACGAAGCCAGATAATTCTGCCCAAAATCCCGACAGGTATATCGTCCACTACGATCATGGTCATCCCAGTTTTGCTGGGCCATAAGCGCTGGAACACACAAACAGCAGAGAACAACAACCGTAGCAGCCACAACCTTTGGAACATATTTTTCAACAAATTGAATGATAGCCAACACGCCCAAGCCAATCCAGATGCTGAAAGCATAAAACGAGCCTGCATAAGCATAATCCCGTTCACGCGGTTGCCCCGGAGTTTGGTTTAGGTATACTACAATGGCCAAACCTGTAAGCAAGAAAAGCAAACCAGACACCCAAAAGCCTTCCACACCATGTTTACCGCCACAAATCAAAAATATCATGCCTAATATTCCCAATATCAATGGCAATAAGAAATACGTGTTTCGTCCTTTATTGTCGCGTAGTTCCGATGGGAGTTGTTTCTGATCTCCAACAAGGAGATTATCAATAAACCCAATTCCGGTTATCCAGTTTCCACGGTCAATTTCACCGGAACTCTGCATATCATTTTGTCTACCAGCAAAATTCCACATAAAATAACGCCAATACATAAACCTGACTTGATAGTCAATAAAAAATCGGATATTCTCACCAAAAGTAGGTTTTACATCACTTTTCTCTTGTCCGCAATAATCATAATTAATGGTTTCGCCCACCACATGCCCCCAAGCTTTGTAAGCAGCCACATGACGTGGGTCACTACTGTACATCCGAGGAAACAACATATTAAACCGTTCATCCATAACCGGCGTTAATTTGTACTCGGAAATTATGTATTCATCTTTATCTGTTGGAGATATTTTAGGCTTTTTACTGTAAATTGCGTCGCCCTTTTCATAATCACGGGTACACATATTCCCTTCCACTTTGAGTTTATATGGAGCACTATAAACCGGACCATAAAGTAATGGACGATCACCGTATTGTTCACGATTAAAATAATACTTCAACGAGAAAATATTATCAGGAGAGTTCTGATCCATAGTAGGTTTAGCCGACGAACGAATAACAACTACTGAATAAGAAGAATAACCAATTAAAAGCACTGTTATCATTAACAATGCAGTATTAATCCAACGGGCATTAACCAATTGTTTCTTAAAATAGAAGAATGCTCCAATTCCAGTAATCAGAATTATTCCTAAGATTACATGGGCTCCAAAAAATGGAATTCCTACAAAAGCAATAGCCAATCCAAACGAAATCACCATGCGTAGATAGCTTTTATTGACTGTAGACTCGTAAATAGCCCAAACCAACAAACCGATTAACAGGACAATATAAATATACAATCCGGTATTAAACGAGAAGCCAAGCGTATTTACAAAAAGTAATTCGAACCAACAAGCTACCTGTACAACACCCGGAATAATTCCGTAAAGAACCACTCCTAACAAAGCTACACTGGTAAGCAATGCTAACACAATACCTTTGAAAGTAGGTGTATGCTTTTTGAAATAATAAACCATTACAATAGCCGGAATAGCCAGCAAGTTCAAAATGTGAACCCCGGTTGACAATCCCATCATATAAGCCATAAAAATCAACCAACGATCTGAACCCGGACGATCGGCAACACGTTCCCATTTAAGAATAGTCCAAACAACAATTGCTGTAAAGAACGATGAAAATCCATAAACCTCACCTTCAACAGCCGAGAACCAGAATGTATCAGAGAATGTATAAGCCAACGCACCAACCAAACCGGCACCTAAAATACCAATAGTATTAGCCAACGTGTAATCTTCTTCTGATTTAATAACAACTTTTCGAGCTAAATGCGTGATAGTCCAGAACAGAAACAGAATAGTGAATGCACTCAACAAAGCTGTCATGGAGTTAACCATCTTGGCCACTTGCGTAGTATCTGAGGCAAACAAAGTAAAAAACCGCCCCAACAACATAAAAAAAGGAGACCCTGGAGGATGACCTACATCCAACTTAAAAGCTGTAGAGATAAACTCTGGGCAATCCCAAAAACTAGCAGTTGGCTCAATAGTAAGCAAATAAGTAGTGGCAGCAATAGCAAATGCCACCCAACCAAAAATGTTGTTCAGTAATTTGAATCGTTTCATAAAAATACTGTTAATTGAAGTTTGATTAATTATACAGACCTAAAACCCAAACGTTCAATCAAACGAAAAGAAATCTACTTATTTTAAGAATTCTGGTGTTTAGTTAGCTTATATAAAGAAATTAGTCAGTAGCATCACAGAACTAAAAGGGAACAGAACATTGTATCTTTTTCTATTATTTTTGAATAATACTAAATTATTTATCAAAAACAGGCCAACTTTCAATTTGAAACTAAAATGAGAAATAGAAAGATTTTATTTTGATTTTAACGCGAAAATACCGGAACTAGAAAGTAAGAACTGCGCATTCAAAACATTTCATAAAAACCTAGCAAACAAATAATTGAATCAGGTTCTTTCCCACACATTGCAAGTATTGTCGTAACAAAATAATATCGTTACATTTGCCATCGAAACAGTGATATATCGATAGTTTATGGAATCAATTTCGTCGTTTGCAGAACTTACCGCCCACCTACAAAGTGTGAACAACCGGAAGCGTATGGCCGTTGCTAATGCGGTAGATTCGCATACGTTAGATGCAGTTTTGAAAGCGGTAGAAATGGGTATTGTGGAAGCCTTTCTGATTGGCGATGTGGCCTCTATTGAATCGCCACATTTATTCGAAGAGCATACTCTTTCGCCCTTTGTTCATATTATTGACATTCCTGAAGTGCATGAAGCTACGGTGGAAGCTGTTCGCATGGTCAGAGATGGCGAAGCAGACATTTTGATGAAAGGATTGGTAAACACCGATGTACTTTTAAGAGCCATTCTGGATAAAGAAAAAGGAATTTTACCTGCCGGAAATATACTCACATACAATGCTGCGCTAGAAATCCCAAACTATCATAAACTGATTTTCTTTTCCGATCCGGTTGTTATACCATCTCCTACCCTGATACAACGTACAGCAATGATTAAATATGCCATTACCACAGCCTATAAATTTGGGATTAAAAAGCCAAAAGTGGCCTTGATTCATGCCACAGAAATTGCGAATCCAAAAATTCATTATATGCAGGATTATCTGGATATTATGCAAATGTGGCGTAACGGAGAATTTGGCGATGTGATAATGGATGGTCCCTTAGATATTTTTTTGGCACTGGATGCAGAACGTGGAAGTATCAAAAATGTTCCGACTCCTGTTCTGGGCGATTCAGACATTCTTATCTTTCCAAATTTTGAAAGTGCAAATATCTTTTACAAAGGGTTGGCTCTTTTTGCCGGTGCTCAAATGTGCGGATTACTACAAGGAACCACCCAACCTGTTGTACTCACCTCCCGTAGCGAAAGTGTTGATTCTAAATTCTACAGCATTGCGATGGCATGTGTACTAAGCTGATAAGAAAGTACTTATTTACGTAAACTTTCAACTATAATCTTTGCTGCACGTTTGGCTGTTCCCGTATCGCCAAGTCGTTTACGCATTTCAGAGTAGTTATCAATCATTTTTTCTTTGTAGGCAGGATTTCGGAGAATGTTAGTAAGTTCGGTAACGATATTCCCTACAGTAAAATGATGTGCCAGAAGCTCTTTAACCACTAGTTTCTCGGCAACAATATTTACCAACGAAACAAACTTAACCCGCACAATACTTTCTTTTACAAAATACCCCAATCTACCCATTGGAATATGATAAACCACTACTTCTGGCGTACCTATCAGTGCTGTTTCGAGGGTAGCGGTACCTGAGTTAACCACAGCAGCACTAGCCTGTTGCAGCAAATCATAGGTTTTGCCGTAAACGATATTTACCTGCTTCGAACCAAGAACCGTTTTATACAATTCAGCGTCAATACCCGGCGCACCAGCTACCACAACCTGAAAGTCGGGGAAACTTAGCGCCGCATCGACCATACGCGGTAAACAACCTACAATTTCCTGCTTGCGACTACCAGCAAGAATAGCAATGATTGGTTTATCCGGTAAATGATTCTGAGTGCAGAATTGAGCAAAAGTCTGATCCTGATTCGGACGCATAAAAACAGAATCAACCGTAGGATTTCCTACATACTCAACCGAATAATTGTGGCGAGCATAAAAAGCAGTTTCAAACGGAAAAATTGTAAACATTTTATCAATACAGCGCTTGATTTCATGTACTCTCCATTCTTTCCAAGCCCATATTTTAGGGGAAATATAATAATAAACTTTGGCCGAAAAATTCTTCTTTACGTACTTAGCAATGCGCAGGTTAAAACTCGGATAATCAACCAGAATCACTAAATCGGGCTGAAAATCAGCAATAGCTTGCTTACATGCCGACAAATTTCCAAGTACCGTTCGGGCATTCAATAACACATTTACAATACCCATAAAAGCCATTTGTCGATAATGACGAATCATGGTTCCGCCCTGTGCCAACATCAAATCGCCACCCAGAAAGCAGAATTCGGCATTCGAATCTGCAACCTTGAGTTCACGCATTAAATTCGATGCATGTAAATCACCCGAAGCCTCACCGGCTATTATAAAGTATTTCATTGACCCCTAACCTAAATTGGAATTAAATTTTCACTATTGAGTCCACTCCGAAAAAGAGTCGAACGCAAATAACGCTAAAATTGCGAATAAACGCAATTTTATAAATACCTATGAATCTGAATAATATCTAAATTCCATTTTTATAAATTTGCGCCATTTGTGGAATTTGCGTTCTACCTCTTTTTATAGCATCAATATGCTCCCGATAAAATAAGGCATAGCAGAAACCATCATACCTGTAGCAATTTTGAAACTATCCGATTTATAAAAAACGAATACAAATGCCAGATTCGGCATTACCGACAGCAGTAGCAGTTTCCCAAACAAAACGCCCGGATAAAGTTGCTTTAGTGCTTCCACAAAAGTAGAATCGACCGGATAAAAACGATTCAGATACACCCACATAAATACTATCGGGAGTAGTAATCCGGGAATAAAGCCGTAAAAAAAATTATTAAAACGAGACATTGATTATAGCCCTAAACCTTTTAAATTGATTAAACAAAAAATAGTATATTGTCTCACATTAGCATATTGAAACATTAAATCTCCCAACTTTTCACAGCCTCAATGGCCTCGTAGGCTGTTAGGTCTATTTTTGTTGGAACAATTGAAATATAATTATTTAGCAAAGCCCACTCATCGGTGTCCTCAGCATTAGGTTCATGGTTTTCAAAATAACCAGTCAACCAGTAATAAGCTCGTCCCTGCGGATCGGTTCTTTTCTCAAATTCCTTTGTCCATTGACCGTCGCATTGACGAGAAACTCTTACCCCTTCAATAAGGCCTTTTGGTGCATTCACATTTAAACAGGTAGCATGTGGCAAACCTTTTTCCAATGCAACCCGGGTTATTTTTAGAATATATGATTCAAAATTGCTAAAATCAGCTTCCAATGAATGAGTATCAATAGAAAATCCTATAGACAAAATTCCATTTTCACAACCTTCGAGTACTGCGCCCATGGTTCCCGAATAAATAACGTTAATTGCTGAGTTTGTGCCATGATTTATACCCGAAACAAGCAAATCGGGCTTCCGCTCAACAATCTCATTCAGAGCAAGCTTCACACAATCAGTTGGCGTACCAGTACAACTATATATTTTCAAGCCTTCACGCTCTTCTGTTTTACGAAAACGAACCGGTTGAGTAACAGTAAGAGCATTTGACTGTGCCGAGCGAGGCCCATCAGGAGCTACAACCACCACATCGCCAATCTGCATCATCAAGCGTGTTAAAACCTCTATTCCGGGAGCTTCTGCTCCATCATCGTTTGTTATTAATATATAGGGTCTTTTTAATTCTGAACTCATAACTTATAATTTAAATACATCTTACATGAAGCCACATTGACCTACTTTCTGATTTTAAAAACTGTTGCACTCAAAAAACCAACACTTACCACCACAAAATATACCACATCCCTCGAATCGATAACACCACGACTCATTGACTTGTAATGTGCATGAATACCCAGCGATTCAAGTGTTTGAATAAATGGCCCAGAACTGAAGAAACCTACCAGAACTTCAAAACCGTAATAAAAGAAAAACGAAAGCACTACAGCAACAACAAACGAAATAATTTGATTGTTTGAAAGCGATGAAGCAAAAACACCTATAGCAACATAGACCGCAGCCAAAAAGAACAAGCCAATAAATGAGCCCCAAAAGGCTCCCGAATCTACATTTCCAACAGGCTCGGCAAGGTATGACACAGACAAATAATAGAGCAAACTAGGCACCAATGCTAATGCAACCAGCAACCATCCTGCCAAATACTTTCCTAAAACAATTTGCGGTTTACTCAGCGGTTTTGTAACCAATAATTCCCATGTTCCCGTCTGCTTTTCTTCTGCAAAAAAGCGCATAGTAATGGCAGGACACAGAAATAGAAACAACCATGGAGCCAAATAAAACAATCCATCTACATTGGCATAGCCAGCATCTAGAATGTTGTATTCACCAGGAATTACCCACAAAAATAAGCTTGTAAGCAACAAAAAAATACCAATAACGATATATCCGGTTGGATTGCTGAAGAATGCACGTAATTCTTTTTTGAAAACAGAGAACATTTCTACTAATTAACAATTAATAAATCCTAATTATTTTGCTACATTTGCGGTGTCAAAGGTAACCAAAATTATTTAAACGGAAATTAGTTTCAATTGGTAACAACATGAAAAAAACCTCATTCATTTTCCTCTCTTTTTTCATCATTTCTACCACTTTCGCCCAAAAAACTCAGAACTATGAGTTTAAAGCCGAGTACATTTACGGAACAATATTAAAGCACACAAAACATCTCGAAAACCTGGTGAAAGGCCCGGTTAGCGGAGGTGAATTAGCCATAGAATGGCAAACAGCAGGTAACAAGCCGTGGAATCAATACCTTAATTTTCCCAAAGTAGGTATAGGTGTCGTATACATGAATCTGAGTAACCCCGACACACTTGGCAACTTGTTTGCTTTGTATCCCTACATAAATATTCCATTGATAAAAAGCAAGTTCATCAACCTATACTTAAAACCGGGAGCAGGAATAAGCTATTTAAACAAAACATTCAAAAACGCAACTGCCTATTACCCTTCTTGTGAAGTCAATTTAGATAAAAGTAACGGAGCGATTGGGTCACATCTGAATGTATATTTTACAGGAAGTGTAAATATGGAAATTCCGTTAACTTCAGGAGTAAGTCTCACTGGAGATCTTGGTTGGAATCACGCTTCAAACGGTAGCATAATTCAACCAAACTCGGGTATAAATATGCTAAATGCTTTTATCGGACTTAAATATTCACCAAATTACAAAAGCCTGATTGCTCCTGTAAAAAGAGATATTCCAAACATTTCAAAGCGCCTGACCACAGAAATCATTCTTTCAGGAGGTGTGCGGCAACTATACTACAAGGACAATAAATTCTTTCCCATCAGTTCAGTGGCAATTGCTGAGTTTTACCCGCTCACAAATTATTACCGCATGGGATTAGGCGTGGATGCTTTTTACGATGGAGTTTTTGGCGCTGTGAACAGTTCGGTTGTAGCTACAGAAAACACGACAAAATATACACGAACTTATATCACGTCCAATCTAACAAGCAATAAATTTCGGGTTGGCATTTCGTGGCAGCACGAAATGATAATGGGTAGATTAACGGCTGGTTTTCATTTTGGCTTATACCTTTACAACCCTATCAAGAATCTTGAATCTTATGCCACAGCAGCTACAAGTACACTCAATAAACCATTGATTTACAGCTACAACATCAACAATGAAGATGGCTGGTTATACACCCGTGCATCACTAAAATATGCTTTATCAAAACACACATTTGCTTCAATAGGACTTAAAACGCACCTTCAAAAAGCAGAATTTATTGAATGGGGATTGGGATACAGATTCTAGTCGGGAGCAATAAATGCATGATTCAGGCTCTACAACAAAGCATCAAGCATTAACGGTATTTCGTCAGCATCAATGCCATTAGCAACCAGATAAGCCTTATCTTCTAACAGTATTTCTACAAATAGCTCACGGTTATTTTGCTGCAATCCTAAACATTTCCGATAAGATTCTATTGCCCCATTCAGTTTCCGCTGACACCAAGCTATATGACCAGCATTCAAATAATCCTGAAGTGTAGGCTCATTTGCCAACAATTTATTTACATAATATTCGGCTTGCTGTAAATTGCCCGAAACAAATGAACACCACGAAATAGCACGCCACACACGAACATCATCATCTTCGAGTGCTTCCAATTTAAAGTAAATAACCAAAGCTTCTTTTACCCTGGAAAGTTCCAAAAAACAATGCCCAATCTGCATTAAAATAGACTTTTGATCGGGTTTTAAGAAATCTACATGTTGGTAGTACTCAAGTGCTTTTGTATAATTCCCTGTCGAACGGTAACAAAGAGCTATTTTCCGAACAGTCCACAAATCGTCCGGCTGAATCATATCTGCCTTCAGATAGGCATTCAGTGCCTTGGAGAATTGAGATGTTTGCTGGTACGAAAATCCGATTTTCTGATACAAAGCCGCAGTAGCAGTAGATTCATGTTCGATATCTTCAAACAAATCAAGGGCTTGTATATAATGGCTTTTTGAAAAATAATATTCCGCAATACTTGGTTTAAAGCTTTCGTTAGTAGATAAAATATCAAATAAATACATTTTATGCATTGACAATGAAAACTCAAACATATCGGAAAAATCAGCACGTTGAGGATACAATTTAAAAAAACGAAACAGATCCTGAACGTATTGCTTAGAGATATTTTTAGCAGTAATATCTGGAGTGAGAATTGCTTCATCTTTGGACATTTCGTCCAATTGCTCAGCCTCCATTTTAAATGATTGTTTAAGCATTCCACGTTGCGATTCAGGCATTTGTAAAATACTCAGGCAAAAAGAATACTTATCGGAATTACACATCACATTATTACTCACAAACGCAGTCAGCAATGATCTATCGTCCATCTTAAACAATTCGTTTACAGCCGAATACTGACCGTCAAAAGGCAAAAACCAGTGACTAAACTCCGAAAAAAACGGAAAACTCTTTAACAACGAGAATGTACTCATATACACATCAGCACCTTCCATTTGTAACTCACTGAGCTCTTTGAGTTTGTCAGATATTCCACTTTCATCCAGTAAATCCTGCCATTGAGGATTTTCTTCATTCCATTCGTCAGCATTCAACAAACTTTCTGAATCCATCTTATCTCTGAGCTTAGGACTCATTTTCATCACTTCAGGAAGGATCTCTTCCTGCATTTTCTTCGTAATCTTGTCGGTTTCAGCAGTAGCAATTAGTTGGATAATGATATTCTGTAAATTCTCAAGTATATGATTATCATCGGCTAAAATCACCAGTCTATTTCGAATAGCAGGGAAATAAGTCAAAAAACGGTTGTGTTTTGCCAACACAAAACAAACGCCAACCAAAGCACGCTGTTTCACTCGTTGATCTTCGTGTTGACAGGCATCAAATAGTAGTGACAATTTGCTATCATCAAATACTCGCCAAAGATTTAAAGTAAGTGCAGATACAGCCATGGTTTTCTCTAACCAGCCTGGGTATTCTGGCTGCATAACCTTCGAAAACAATATTTTTTCTTCTTGCTGATAAGTACTTGTCAACCAAAGTGCGCTAAAAAGTTCAGACAAAGCGGTTTCGTAGTTGGAACGCAAACGTTTTAGCTCCACTTCGTGAGAGTCACCAAGATTATGGAGCAAAATTGTTTGTGAATGAAAATATTGTAGGGAAACAAGTAATTCGGTAGAAGTACGATAGCGTTTTGAGTATGGAAAATAGCGTTTTTGAGTATATTCAAAGTTCGTTGAGTTTCTCAAAAGCAACTCTTCGTTCAGCTCTGAATTCAACAAGAAAACCTTTGTGACAAGCCTATTATAAACAATCTTCCGTTCAGGATCATCTACTCCGGTTATATAATAATGAAGCAAGTATTGATAATTTTGTTGCAAATCGAACAATCGATCGGTGTATTCACCTATCTGCAATTCATCAACCAATATCTTAGTTTTGTCAAATGCACTTTTCAACTGCCCTGTAACGAGAAATTGTAATGCCGATTTAAAAGTGGCCTGAATTTGGGATGCATTCATTTTTCTGAGCAGTTATTGATAAACAGTAATCAATCGTAGTTTTATCCCATTTTGCTGATTTTTCTCAGCCGTTCTTCATCAATGATTTTTAGTTTACGCCCATCCATAGCAATAATAAATTCATTAACAAAATTAGAGAGAGTCCTAATGGCGTTGGAAGTTGTCATATTGGACAAGTTAGCCAAATCCTCGCGCGAAAGATAAATACTTATGGTTGCCCCATCTTCTTCGAGTCCATAATTTTTACGCAAAAGAAGTAAAGCTTCAGCCAATCGACCACGAATGTGCTTTTGAGTCAAATTAACAGTACGTGCATCTGAAGCACCTAAATCGGTAGCCATTTCCTCCAAAAAACGATAACAAAAAGCATTGTTATGTCGAAGTATCGAAAGGAATATGTCAGCTTTTATCATGTAAACCGTTGAAGTTTCAAAAGCAGTTACATTGGTATTGTAGGGTTCATTAGCAATAATAGCACGGTATCCAAAATGTTCTCCCGGCTTCAACATTCGAATTATCTGAGAACGGCTACCAACACCTTCTTTATAGACTTTCACCTTTCCGCTTGCAAGAATCATCATATGTGTTGGAATTTCACTTTCACAATGAATCATTTCGTTCTTCCTGAAGTGATGAATAGTATAATTGCTATTCACAAACTGTCGTTCATCAGGAGTAAGCACATCCCAAACCGTTAGAATTTCCTCCAAAGGTTTAAGCTCAGAAACATGTTTTTTCGCCATAAAGTCAGTATAGAAATATGTTTGACAACAATGTTATAAAGCACAAATTTAGTGATTTTTTGATACAAAAAAAAAATATATCGATAAATTATTACATTTAAATGGGGAAAATGGTGTTTTTAAACCGAAATAGAGCTTATAGACCGCTATGATATCCTAATTAAAATTCAAGTCATATATATCACAAGTAAATCTCTTTTTTTATAAAATATATTTATTATCTTTGTTTTGCACATAAGTTCCAAAGTTAAATGAAAAAAATTCTTCTTATTCTTGGTATCTATTTAAGCATTTTGAGTTTAAATGCTCAGCAGCTTAATTTCAGCGACTCTGCAACTATAAGTTTAATTACATGCTCTCCGGGCGAGGAGGTGTATTCTAAATTTGGACATACAGCTATCCGAATAAACGATGCTAAAAATAATTTAGACGTTGTATTCAACTACGGAATTTTCAGTTTTGAGACAGAAGATTTCTACTTTAAATTTATCAAAGGAGAAACCGATTATCAATTGGGAGTTTATGAGACCGCCTATTTTCTTCCGGAGTACAAACAAAGAAACTCCATGGTATGGGAACAAACACTGAACCTAACCAGCAATGAAAAAAGGAAACTCATCAATTCATTGCTAACAAATTACGAATCTCAGAACAGAATATATCGTTATAATTTTGTATTTGATAACTGTGCTACCAGACCGCGCGATAAAATTCTGGCATCACTCGATGGGTATGCAAAATTTGAAGCCACTAATGACAGTAAGACTTTTCGCCAATGGATAGGCTGCTACGTTGGAACTGATACATGGCTAAAATTTGGAATTGATGTTATTTTTGGCTTCGAAGCGGATATTATAGCAACAGAAGGTGAAAGCATGTTTCTTCCTGAGGTACTCATGAATGAGTTTGAGACAGCTCAAATCAAAGATTTCAAGGGACAAAGTCGCAAACTGATATCTGACAAAAAAGTTTTAGTCAATAAAGACGAGTCGAAAAGCAATGTGGATGATCAGTGGTATTTTAAACCACTTCCATTATCAATTCTATTGTTACTTATAGGAGTGGCTATTACTGTATGGGACACAACAAGACGCCGCCATTTAAAATGGTTTGACACTATTCTGTTAACGGCAACGGGACTAGCCGGTATTATTGTACTTTTTCTAATGTTTGTATCATCTCATCCGTTAGTAAAAATGAATCTGAACCTACTCTGGCTAAATCCATTGAACATTGTAGTTGGAGGACTTATCTGGATTAGATCCACCAAAATAAGACGAATCATATTTTTCTATCAGACATTTAATATTACCTTGTATATTGGAGCTTTATTTGCATTTGCACTCTCTATACAGTCAATTAATATAACTTGCTTCCCATTGATTGTATTATTAATAATCAGAAGCACCAGCTGGTTTGCTTATACAAAGCATAAACTTTACAAACGCCGGGACATTAAATAATCCCATTTCGCACTTTCAATATGGCTTCAACTTCACAGCAAAAAACTCCTCTACCCCTCCGGTTCGTTGGGGTAATTCCGGCACGTTTCGCATCTACACGCTTTCCGGGTAAACCGCTAGTGAATATTGGCGGAAAGCTAATGATACAAAGGGTTTACGAACAAGTATCAAAGGCACTGGCAGATGTTTATGTAGCAACCGACGACCAACGGATTTACGATGCAGTGATTGCTTTTGGGGGCAAGGTTATTATGACATCCGACCAACATAAAAGCGGAACAGATCGGTGTTACGAAGCATTTTCGAAACTTGATGAATGGTTTGATGTAGTTATTAATGTCCAGGGCGACGAACCGTTTATTCAGCCCGAACAAATTATAGAATTGCAAAAATGCTTCGAACAGGCTGACACGCAGATTGCCACGTTAGCAAAAAGAATAACCGAAAAAGATGGGATAGAATTTCTGAACAACCCCAACAACCCTAAATTGGTTATCAATAAGCAAAATGAAGCCTTGTATTTCAGTCGCTCTGTAATTCCATACAGACGAGGAGCCGAAGTTGAAAATTGGATAAGCCTTCACTCCTACCTCAAACATGTTGGTATTTACGCTTATCGCGCCGACATTTTACGCGAACTAACCCAACTGGAACAATCGCCTCTTGAAATAGCTGAATCGTTAGAGCAACTCCGTTGGCTAGAGAATGGCTACCGAATAAAAGTGGGCTTTACAGAAGTAGAAACGATAGGAATTGACACTCCGGAAGATTTAGAAAAGGTCAAAGATTTATTTGTATAAAACAAAACAAGGGCCTCATAATTTTATGAAGCCCTTGTTTTATCTAATTTCAGCAAAATCAGCAATATGTTCATCAACATAAGCCGCAACCAGAGCAGTTTGTTGTTCTTCCATTTCAAAGTAGGCCTCTTCTAAGTCATCAAACACCTCAAAATCAACATACATTGCATTAAATTCATCTTCTGTTGTTTCGCGCTCAAGCTCAGCCTTGTTTGGGTCGTAAATTTCTTTAGCCTTATAAATTAGCTTAGCCAAATCCAAAGCACCAAATTGCTTAATAGCCTTTGCGAATGGATTTGCAAAAATATAACCTCCATATCCATTTTGAATAAGTTGTACAAAACCACCATCGCGCATTTCGGTTGAAAAATAATGCCAGGCCAACAGTGTATGCTGACTTCCATTGAGTAAGGGCATTGTTTCTGCGGATAAAACTCCCCCAATTTCAGCCTGATAGGCATCCGTAAATACCTGAAGAAATTCGTCCATCCCCTTTTCGGCCGCAGCAGCCAAAACACCGTCTTTTATTTGAATCATATTTAATTGAATATTTAATGTAGAAAACAGCCTTCAGGAATGTCATTTCAATAAGACATCAACGCTATAGGGAGCTAACTTTAAACTAAGTTTCTGATTTGAGACTGCAAAGTTATTATTAAAAGTTGATTTTAAACCTTCTGGCATCAACATTTTGGGGAGTTCAACTTCAAATGACTTAGAATTAGCTGAATTATTTATCAGTACAACAGCCAGTTTATCAAAGTATTTACGCGCATATACCCAACTATCTTTTGATGTTTGCAGGCTAATAAAATCGCCGTAAATAAGCACGGGATTGTCGCTACGCAGATGAGTTAACCGGGCAATGTTATTCCATAGTTTGGTTTCACGTTTATTCAATCCGTCAAACTTCATCATTCGCCTACAATCAGGATCATTTGCCCCAGTCAAACCAATTTCGTCGCCGTAAAAAATGACAGGAACTCCCGGAATGGTCAGGTTGAAAGCATGCATAAGAAATAGCTTATCATATGCAGTAGAGTCGGTAATGCCAATTTCACGTTGCCAGCCAGCCGCTTTAGAGTCTTCTCCAAACTTCAAATCACCCGAAGCGTATGCCATAAAACGGGGTTTATCGTGATTACCGGAAATATTACCCATTAAGTTATGACTACCATAAGTATACAAACTTGAATTTAAAATAGATTGAACTTTGAGCAAATCGCTACCGCCAACTCCTGCAAAGGTTGTATTAGCCACATCGTACACATTAAAATCAAATTGGCCATCGAGCATACCTGTGGTTAAATAACTACTTATCAATTCTGGACTTCCGTAAGTTTCTCCAATTTGATATAGCCCTTTGCCGTGATTTTGCTTCTTGATTTTCAGAGTCAGTTCACGCCAGAATTGTTCAGTAATATGCTTAGTGGCATCATGACGGAATCCATCTAATTTGAATTCATTTAGCCAGAACATGGCCGAATCGGTCATCATATCCACAACTTTGGGGTTGGACAAATCAAGCGTTGGCATAAAAGTATCAAACCAAGTTGTCAGTCGTTGATCGTCCCATCGTTCGGTATTCAACGAGCCATCGGGTAAATACAAAGGTGTTGTCCATTCCGGATGTTGTTTGTAGAAAGGATGTTCCTTATGCACATGATGGGCTACATAATCGAGCAGCACATTAATATTTTTTGCATGCGCATCGGTCACCAAATCCTTAAATTCCTTATTGGTTCCAAAACGGGAATCAACTTTTGACGACGAAATGGGCCAATAACCATGATAACCTGAAAATTTGGTTTTCATGGGTGCATAATAACCATAAGGCTTAGTTGGATTCTGATTCAGTGGCGAAATCCACAACGTATTTGCCCCAAGCTTTTCAAAATAGCCGTCGTCTATCTTTTGTTTCAAACCGGCCAGATCGCCTCCCCAATAATCTACTTTATGATTCACATCTGGTCGATTCATTGGGTGGTCATTGGTTTTATCTCCATTTTTAAACCTATCAACAAGCATAAAATACATGATTTGAGCCTGTTTATCATCACGTTTAATTTGCTTAGCTTCATACAACACTTTCGCTTTTTCCAGTGGGATCAGCACATCGTTGCTCACACCAAACTCATTGCTAGCCCATACACGAATAAATGAACGGTCAAGTTTTGCAGCTTCATCAGGAATACTTATCTGAATAGTACCATTTATTGAGATAACAAATTCAGCCGGCAAACGGAAATTTTGCCAATATACAAACACATCCTTCACATTATTTTGAGCTAATAATGTGATAGTAGAATATCCAATCTTATCAGTGTAAATTCGTGGGAACTTATCATTTTGCCCCGCAACCTGAAGTATTGAATTAAACTTTCCATAGCCATTATCAACTTTATTTGGATTGCTTGGATCATGATTTTGATTCCCATTCACGCTTAATTGATACAAGTAAGTACCTGGACTTAAATATAATGACACCTCATAAATCCCATTGGCATTTAATTTCAATTCAGGGGTTTTAGATATCATCCAATCGTTCATTTGCCCTGCAATCTGAACTTTTTGATAGATTTTGCCTTGCGGATTAAAAGTAAAAGTATAATCAATCTTGTCAGTTTTACGACAAGGAACAGAGTATGGAACACCTTTAATCCAAAGCTTAGTATCCACAAAATGCTCCAAGTTTTTCTGAGCTGTGAAAGTTGCAGTCACTTTACTACTATCAATTTCACATTTAAGCTTTGCCGAAGAGCTCGTAATTGAATCAATATCAGCAGGATTCATCACAAAGTCCTGTAGATAAATGCTATTAGCACCCACCTTTAGGGTTACAAGTGAGTTTAAATTTTTGTTATTGTCAGAATCTGTCGGGAAACTCAACTTTGGTTGACAGGCTGTAATTCCAATCAGGGTAAAAAATACTATGACAAAATATTTATTCATAAGTTCGTAATCATTTAATATTTAAAATTAAGACTGACTTGGCCGGAACAGAAATTGGTTTTTGGAGGTTATAGACATTTGATGTTACAATATCGGTTCCATCTGTCTTTGTAGAAAGCATTTCCTTGAAACGTTTCAAATCTAATTCCGTTGACTTTTCATTATTATTTGTAATAACCATAATTATGTTCCCTTTGTTGTAGCGGAAGAACACATAAATTCCATTTTCAGGAATAAATTGTTTCATCAAACCACTTTGAAGTACCGGATTATTTTTCCTATAGTTCAACAAGGTTTTAGTATAATCAAAAACTTCATTTTCATCAGCAGTCCTTCCTTCCGTTGTAAATGCATTTCGTTTGTCGGCAGCCCATCCTCCGGGGAAATCGAACCGGTGACCCTGATAATCGCCGGAAATACCATCCAATATTATCTCTGTACCATAATAAATCTGGGGATAACCACGAACTGTCAACAACAAAGCCAGTCCCATTTTGTATTTGCGAACATCACGTTTAACAGTAATGGAATAACGGTCAATGTCATGGTTATCAAGAAAATTCATAATCATATTGGGGTTTGAATACACAAAATCCTGTGCAAAGTGTGCATAAAACCGCGACAACCCACCGTCCCAACTTTCAGATTCGTTGAATGAAGTACTCAACACATCTTTCAGGCAAAAATCCATAACACTAGTCAACTTCGAATCAAACCCATCTTTATTGTTATTGCCCGACTGATAGTAAGCAATTTCGGCAGGAGTTTTCATCCAACATTCACCCACCACGCTCATATTGGGATATTCATCTTTAATAGATTGTATAAACCGTGTGGCTGTTTTCAAATCGTTGTAAGGATAAGTATCCACGCGCATTCCGTCAATGTTAGCAGCCTCCAACCAAAACACATAAACCTGTCGTAAATAATCGAATAACAAAGGGTTCTGAAGGTTTAAATCAGGCATATTAGGCGCAAACCAGCCGTGAGTTAAGCGATATCTGTCCGATTCGGCTGCATGAGGGTCGGTCCAGGTAGTCATTCTATAATTCGACGAAGTATATGTCGGCCAAACATTTAGCCAATCTTTGGCAGGTAAATCTTTGATCCACCAATGCGAAGAACCACAATGGTTAGGCACTACATCGATTATCAATTTTAAGCCATTAGAATGACAAGCCTCTGATAATCGCAAATAATCTTCATTTTTACCAAAACGTGGGTCAATTTTGTAATAATCGGAACACGCATAATGATGATAAGAATAGTTTGTATCATTGTTATCAAAAAGTGGAGTTGTCCATAATGTTGTAACTCCTAAATCGGCCAAATAGGGTATTTTTGAAATAATTCCTTCAATATCACCACCATGACGAGCACCAGCAATGTCACGATGAACTCCCTGATGGTAGCCAGTTATGGAATCGTTTGCAACGTTACCATTCACAAATCTATCAGGCATTAGTAAGTAAATGGCATCGGCTTCAGTAAAGCTTTTACGCATTACCGAACCTGCACGCCGACTTTTCAATTCATAACTGATTGTTTGCTTTTTCTTCGCAATTTGCATGACGATATTGAATTTACCCGGTTGTGCCTCCTTTGCAATATTCAAATAAAGAAATGCATAGTTTGGATTATCCGTCAATTGTTTTCGGGAAATAGAGACACCGGTATAATTTATTGTGAACTCAGCCTCAGCAATTCCTTTCCCATAAATCATTAGTTGCAATTCTGGCTGTTGCATACCAATCCACCAAAAAGTTGGTTCCAACCTTTGCACCCAAGGTTGAGTTTTGGCGTCAATACTCAAGACAGAAATTACTGTTATTGCAATTAAAAAAAATCTCTTCATTTTATCGATATATGATTGATTGTCATTTTGGAACACTCAAACGAGGTTGAAATTGTTTAAATGCACTGTAAATAGCATTTTGTTGAGCCTCAAGTTTACCTGTCAACTTCACTCCCATTTTTTCCCATTTCTGAGCCCAAGCCACTGAGTTTTCTTCCACCAATTCATTCCACCCAGTACTTTTAGCAGCAAGAGCCGTTGAGCAAGCTCGCGTTGTTAGCTCCTGATAAGGGTGATTTAACGAACTAAGTAATGCCACAAACTTATATACACAAACCGAGTCGCCTGCCTTCATATCAATTCCAAACGAAAATCCGGCCACTTTTTGCTTTTCTATTTTTGTAGGAATAGTTTTTATTTGAGCATTATTTTTGAAAAAATCGTAAGAAAGAGCCTCACATACCTGAAAGTTTGTCCGCCGGGTTTGAATCCACAAATGAGCCACCTCACGTTGAGTTCTGGCTTGCAGCACATTCCACTCCGGCTCACTTTCAGGATTATATAACACATTAAAATTGCCATCAATAACCGGAGAAAATGCTATATGACCCGCAAAATTCACTGACCTGACAGCATATTTTATCACACCCACTTCGGGCTGAGCCATGCTCAAAAAACGTTGCACTGAAACTTCAATATGATGACCTGCAGCGGTAATAACTTCAAATACTCTTTCCAACATACCTGATTGCATATTTAGCGTACGCTGGAAACTTTTCACTTCGCAAAGTGCTAAATCTAACTGTTCTGCATTTAGCCAAACTTTGAAGCTTGTCCAGCAAGGAAGGTTTGATAGTAACTCCACACAATCAGTCTCGCTGGTTGGATTATGAGCAAAAATGCCCGACATATATGATTCAGGAGCAATATCACCGGAGTAAAATTCTTCAAAATTTCCAAGTTGGCTGATTTGACCATTACCCAAAGCAAACATCTGCTGTGAAACAAGTTGATTTTCTGGCTGAAAACTATTTTCAGAAATGCACCAGGGACTGGTAGTTGGATTGTTATTCATAGTAAATTCTAGTATTGAGGTTATTTAAAGGTTAGTGTTTGTTCTGTAACTTTTTCAGGTTTATCGGATCATCTTTATCCTCAACCAAGAGAGTTAATAATCCGGCAATAATCATTGAACAGCCACCAAAAACAATTGTATAAATGGCATTGCCTGAAAATACATGCTTTGTCAGGCTTCCAAGAATTGTAGCTGCAAGTATTTGTGGTAAAACGATGAAAAAATTAAAAATCCCCATATAAATTCCCATTTTGTTGGCAGGCAATGCACTTGTGAGCATGGCATAAGGCATAGATAAAATACTTGCCCAACCAATTCCAACACCAATCATACTAACTAACAAAAAATCAGGGTTTTTGATAAAATAGATCGAAATTAATCCTAATCCTCCCATTATTAAACACAAAAGGTGTGTCCATTTTCTGGATATTTTTTTTGCAATAACAGGCAAAAGAAAAGCTACCAACGCCGCAAATAAATTATATCCGCCAAATAAAACTCCAACCCAATTTGCACCTTGGTTATAGGCTTCCGACTTAACATCAACAGCTCCAAAATGATAGGCAGTTATGGCAGGTGTTGTATATATCCACATCGAAAAAAGTGCTATCCATGTAAAAAACTGAACCAAAGCTAATTCCAACATTGTTTTTGGCATCGACATCAAATCCGTCATAATTTCAACCATACTATTTTTAGTTGCACGCCTTTGCATTATACTTACACTTATAAATAGTAATGCAATTAGGAGCAAAATGCCGCCCAATATATAAAGTTGCTTGTCTGAATTAAAATAAAGCACCAACAAAGTGATTATTACGCTAACCAGCAGAAAAACCAAACCCGCAAATAAAAACTTACGTGCAGACACATTTTTTTCGTCAACCTCAACAAGCTCTTTTACAATACTACTGGACTGAAAAGATTCCAATTGCTCCGGAGAATATTCTTTAGTGGTAATTAGCGTAATCAGAATAGTCAAAATAAATACAGCTCCTCCTACATAAAAAGACCAACGCACAGTATCCGGGATAAGCGAATCACCATGTGGAACATTTGAAACTCCCAACCAGTTAGTTAATATCCAGGGTAAAACTGAACCGGCAACTGCTCCTAATCCAATGAAGAAACTTTGCATTGAAAACCCTAACGTTCGCTGTTCCGATGGCAACATATCGCCCACAAATGCCCTAAATGGCTCCATAGACACATTAATAGAAGCATCCATTATCCAAAGTGTTCCGGCAGCCATCCACAACATCGATGAGTTTGGCATAAAGAATAAGCACAAACTGGCTAAAATGGCACCAACAAGAAAAAATGGTTTGCGTCGTCCAAACCTATTCCAGGTTTTATCACTCCAATGCCCAATAATAGGTTGTATAATTAAACCTGTAACCGGAGCTGCAATCCACAGAATAGGAATTTTATCGACGTCGGCTCCAAGGTTTTCAAAAATACGACTGGTATTTGCATTTTGCAGTGCAAAACCAAATTGAATCCCCAAAAATCCAAAACTCATGTTCCAGATTTGCCAAAAAGATAAACGTGGTTTATCCATCTTATAAATGATTTAAAGTTGTACTAATCGGAATCTATTTAGTTGAACCCCTGATAATCAGATTCGTTTTCACTATTTTATTCGTATACTGACCGTGCGTCACACCATTAATTTTATCGAGCAATAAAGTTGCTGCATGTTTTCCCATTTCGTAACCATGTTGTTCAACCGTGCTGAGCATGGGATCACAAGCTCTGGCAAGCTCACCATCTGAGAAACCAAAAATAGCAATATCTTCAGGAATTCTTAGTTTGGCAAGCTTTACTGCATACATAATACCGGCTGCACAATGGTCGTTGATGGCAAAAAAACCATCAGGGCGGTCTGGACGGTCTAAAATTTCAGGAGTAATAATAATCGCTTCCTCACGCGTATCGCAAACATGGATCAAAGATTCATCAACGGTCAAACCGTATTTTCGGAGCGCATCGAGATAACCATTTTTGCGATTTTTTGAAATTTCCAAATGAAAAGGTGAGCTATAAAAAGCAATACGTTTGCAGCCGGTCTGAATAAGGTATTCCACAGCAGCAAAGGCACCCACATAATCATCAACTACCACACGGTCTGTATTTATTCCAATACAAATTCTATCGAAAAAAACCAGTGGAATCTCGCTATCTACAAGTTCCTGAAAATGATCATAATTTGTTGTATGCTTACTTAACGAAGCTAAAATTCCAGAAACACGTGTGGCCTCAAGTGCCTTTGTATTTCTGACTTCTTTTTCATAATTCTCGCCCGATTGACACAAAAGGACATTAAAATCTGCCTGATTAGTAACTTCCTCAATACCGGAAATCACCGATGAAAAAAAATAATTATTAATTTCTGGGACAATAACACCAATAGTATTATTCTTACTCATTCGGAGACTTAATGCCAGTGAATTGGGCTTATAATGGTTCTCTTTGGCGTATTGATTAACCATATCTTTAGTATCCTGACTAATATCCGGGTGGTTTCTGAGTGCGCGTGAAACGGTGGAGGGAGAGATGTCGAGCGCACGTGCAATGTCTTTGATGGTAATTGGTGCCTTTTTCATTAAGTATAGATTTATGTCCAATTTCGAACAGAATTTTCAACGAAAACAGATTCAAGGTATTATACTAAACAACAAATACTTAAACCCAACAAAAAACAAATTGTTGTTTCAAAAAAATTTATCATTAAATATTAAATGCAAAATTAGAACAGTTTACCCGAATAAAAAATTATTATCTGAATAATTACGAAAATAGGTCGCAAACGTTTGCACTCAATTTTCATTCATAATTCCGAAACTTCTGATTAGATGTAATTTGTATTACTCTATTTTTGTCACAGAAAATGGTTAACATGTTTTTCTGATAGATAACAATCTTTGTCGAAAAGTTCTTGCTTGTCAAACAAAAAAGACATGTTAAACGTTTAAATGAATGAAAATTACAAGTTCAACCTTAAAAAACTTAATGCATGAAGTACAATCACTTTAAGCTAAAACTACGCGCTTTTATAGCCGTATTAGTGATGTTTGTTTTTGGCGTTTCGGCCAATGCTCAACAAATATCAGTTTCCGGAATAGTGAAAGATGCTGCAAGCGGGGAGCCAATCCTCGGTGCTAGCGTTATTGAAAAAGGCACTACCAAAGGTGTAATTACAAACACAAATGGTGCTTTCACCATCTCAGTCACCTCAAATGCAACACTTACAGTTAAGTACATTGGCTATTTAACCGTAGACATTCCTGTTGCAGGTAAAAAAAATCTAGTTATTCAAATTAAAGAAGATGCTGTTGCTCTTGGAGAAGTGGTGGCAATTGGGTATGCAAGCGTAAAAAAGAACGATGCAACCGGGTCTGTAACAGCTATCAAGCCTGACAAGTTGAACAAAGGCTTAACTACCAATGCTCAGGACATGATTACTGGTAAAATTGCGGGGGTTGTTGTGACTTCTGGTGGTGGTACTCCCGGCGGAAGTTCAACTATTCGTATCCGTGGAGGTTCATCTCTTAAATCAAGTAATGACCCATTAATTGTAGTTGATGGTTTGGCATTAGATAATAATGGAATAAAAGGTGTTGCAAATGGACTTAGTGCCATCAATCCAAATGATATTGAAACATTTACCGTATTAAAAGATGCCTCTGCAACAGCTATTTATGGATCTCGTGCATCTAATGGTGTTATTCTAATTACCACAAAAAAAGGAGACAAAGGCTCTAAACTTCGAATCTCTTATGATGGTAACATGTCGGTAAGTCAAATTGGTAAAACCATTAATGTAATGAATGCCACAGATTACAAATCATATATAGAAAAACTATATGGTACATCATCTGATGCTTTTAAAGCACTTGGCACATCGGATACAAATTGGCAAAATCAGATTTATCAAACCGGAATAGGTCATGATCATAACATCAGTTTTACTGGAGGTATAAAAAATTTACCTTACCGTGCCTCTGTAGGTTACACAAATCAAAATGGTATTATCAAAACATCCAATTTTGAAAGGTATACAGGATCTGTAAACCTTAGCCCATCATTATTTCAAGATCACCTTAAGATTAATATCAATGTAAAAGGAATGTCTACAAAAAATCGTTATGCAAACACCGATGTAGTTGGGGATGCACTTTCGATGGATCCAACGCAAGCAATAACAAGCACATTAGAACCATACAAAACATCATTTGGCGGATACTGGCAATGGGCATCAACTACAAACGGTATTACTTCTAATAATAGTAATGCTCCAAAAAATCCAATGGCTACATTAAATCAAAAAAACGATGTTGCAAATTCAACTGATGTAATTGCAAATGCTGAGTTTGATTACAAAGTACATTTTCTTCCAGATCTTCACGCCCACTTAAATTTAGCAGGCGAATTCGCTGATGGAAAACAAATTACAACAATTCCAGAACAGGCAACTCAAGACTTCTCGAACGGAGGATCTATCAACACAGACAAGGAAAGTAAGACTAACAAATCGATTAGCGCTTTTTTACAATACACTAAGGAGTTTAACAGCCAAAGAATAGACATATTAGGAGGTTGGGAGTTACAACACTTTTACCGTTCACAAAATTATTTAAAAGAACCTATAGTTGGAACTCACATTTATCAAGATTCTATCACGTATGTAAAATCTCAAAATTATCTTGAATCATTTTTTGGTCGTATAAATTACACCCTTAACGACAAGTATCTTGTAACTGGAACATTAAGAAGAGATGGTTCAACACGTTTTTCTAAAACAAATCGTTGGGGCCTATTCCCAGCCGTTGCTTTGGGCTGGAAAATCAACGAAGAAAGTTTCATGAAATCAATCAAAGCAATATCTGATTTCAAACTTAGGGTTGGTTATGGCGTTACAGGGCAACAAGATATTGGTAGTGATTATGTATATCTACCTGTATATACACTTAGCAGCACTGGTGCTTCTTATCCTGTCGGAACAAATTCAAGTTATATTCAGACAGCAAGACCTGACGGATATAATGAGAATATTAAATGGGAGGAAACTTCAACCTATAATGCTGGTATAGATTTTGGCATTTTAAATGGAAGATTTACCACTAATATAGATTATTATTATCGTAAAACTGACAAACTGCAAAATGAAGCACCGATGGCTGCAGGTATGAATTTCAGTAATAAGGTTATACAAAACATTGGTACACTAACTAATCAAGGTGTTGAAATTAGCTTAAATGGCAAGCTTGTTACCCAAAAAGATTTTTCTTGGGATTTGAGTTATAATGTTACATTTAATCAAAATAAAATAGACAAAATAACCACTTCTACTAAGGCTGGAGACAAACGAATATACTCTGGCAGTATTTTCCAAGGTCCTGTTCAAGCACACGCCGAAGGCTATCCTTCATATTCATATTTTGTATACCAACAAGTATATAATGCGAATGGAAAACCAATTGAAGGATTATATGTTGACAGAAACGGAGATGGCAAAATTGATGAAAACGACAAGTACTACAATCATAGCGCAGTACCAAGCATCACAATGGGTCTGGCATCCAAAATCATATACAAAGAGTTCGATTTTGGTGTAAATTTTCATGCTAGTTTAGGCAATTACGTGTACAACGCAGTGGCCGCCCAACGCTCGGACACAAAAACATTATGGCAAAAAGGATATCTGGCAAATGTTACCACTTCGGCCTTTGAAACAAATTTTACAGGTGGAGCTGACAACTTCCAATCAGACTACTATGTTCAAAAAGCATCATTTCTACGTTGCGATAATATCACAGTGGGCTACTCATTTAAAAAATTATTTAAAGTAATTTCGAGTGGTCGTCTATCTGCAACTGTTCAAAATCCTTTTGTTATAACAAATTACAAAGGACTTGACCCAGAAGTATTTGGTGGAATTGACGGAAACATCTATCCAAAACCAATAGTTACAGTAATCGGCATAAGCCTTAACTTCTAACAAATAAACTCTAAGAACATGAAACGTATCAATAAATTTCATATCTATATTATTTCGATTGCTATGTCTTTCGGAATGGTTTCTTGCCTAAATTCTATTGACGATAATCCTATTGATCCATCGAAAATAATGACATTTAATCAAGAAGAAGTATTTTCTAAAGTATATGCAGGTTGGGCTTTATCCGGACAAAAAGTAACTGGGGCAGCAGATATTACTCTAAACGCTGGTGAAGATGAAGGTAGAACAGTATTATATAGGTGTCTATGGAACATGTACGAAGTAACCACAGATGAAGCAATTTGTCAATGGGGAGATGGAGAAGTCGTCAAACTTCAATCCAATTCGTTCACCACAGACAATGCACTGATAAAGTACTGCTATTCAAGATTGTACATTAACATTGCAACAGCAAATTTGTTTTTACAGAAAACTGAATCGGCAACAGATGAGATTACCTCAAAACAACGGGCTGAAGTTCGATTTATTCGTGCATTGGATTATTATTATTTGTTGGATTTATACGGCAATGTCCCCTTTGTGACTTCTGTAGTAGTTGATCCTCCAAAGCAGATTCTTCGTGCAGACCTGTTTGCTTGGTTAAAAAAAGAATTGCAAGCGATAGAAAATGACATGTACGCTCCTAAACAAGCCCCTTATTATCGTTTAGATAGAGCTGCAAATTGGTTATTACAATCGCGATTGTACTTAAATCATAAAGTGTACTTGGGCACAGAAAGTCCTGCTTATTACACAGATGCAGCATCTTATTCTTACAAAGTGATTTCTTCCGATTATGACCTGGCAAAAAAATACACGAATCTATTTTCGGGCGACAATGCTGGCACAATAGATGGTTCTACCAATGATGCTCCTAAAGAAATAATTTTCCCAATAGCAGTTGACAGCATTAAAACTCAAAACTGGGGGACTTCAACGTTTTTGATAGTTGGGTCAAGCACTTCAGATATGCCTAGTACAGGCGTTAACATGGCTGGTTGGGCTGGGAATCGCGCGAGAAAAGCTCTAGTTGAAAAGTTTATTTCTGCGAGTAGCTGGGCTGAAGTGGACACTTTAAAAACAATTGCAAAAGATGATAGAGCATTATTTTTTACAAAAGGAAGAACATTGGAAATTAAATCAATTACAGATTTCAAACAAGGTGCATCGGTTATTAAATACACGAACATGAGAGCCGATAAAAAATACACTTTCCCAAGTATGCCTAACATGGACGTTCCTTTTATGCGTAAAGCCGAAGCATATTTAACCTATGCAGAAGCCGTTACACGCGGAGGAACAGCTCAGGCATATACAGCAGTAGAAGCCGTGAATAAATTACGGACAAGAGCCAATGCAACTCAACTGAATGCGATTAACTTGAATACGCTGTGCGATGAGTGGGCTCGCGAATTTTATTTTGAAGGTCGTCGTCGTCTAGATTTGATTCGATTTGGCAAGTTTGGAGGTCAAAGTGATTATTTATGGGATTGGCAAGGTGGTGTTGCAAGTGGTACATTGTTCAGTGCTGATTATAATCTAATGCCTATTCCATCGGATGATATTAGCGCAAATCCAAATTTACTGCAAAATCATGGATATACTCAACAATAATAACATTAATACTTAATAATACTTCTTATGAAAAAAATAGAAATTATTATACTTTTAATTCTTAGCTCACTTACATTCTTCTCCTGCAAGGATGACGAGATAGTCAAGATTAACAATGATGCTGCGTCAGGCAAAATATCATTTGTTTTGAATAAGCCAGCTTATTCTAATTATGTATTAGAAAATGCCAATGCATCTTCAACAATGGATTCAATAACCTGTGCTCAGCCTAATTATGGCTTTACTGCTGCTGTAACTTACACTACTCAAGTTTCGTTAGGTTCTACATTTGCCGAAGGAACTTACTCTGAATTAGCCACAAGAGGTACAACCGGAGAAATAGTAGGCATAAACGTAAAAGAAATGAATAAAGCTCTTATTGCTTTTAACGGGGGTGCTTTTTCAGAACCTTTGCCAGATAAAACTGTTTATGTGCGTCTTAAAGCTGTTATCAGTAGCGCGTCTATTTCAGCGACCAAGGACAGTTTACAAGTTCAACCTCTTTATTCAAATGCTATTTCATTGAAAATAAAACCATACATTGAGCCATTGGATTTCTATTACAATGTTACTACATTACGTCCTTGGTACATTGTTGGTCTGGGCGGAAAATGGGATAATTCTGTAGCAGGTTTGGGAAGCTCATTAATTCCTTTGGATGTAATTGATGGTAAAGCCTATGACCCAGGCTCAGGTGATGGTACATTTACTACTACTGTGTACATAAAATCTTCAGATTCATTTAAATTAATTCGGGATGTTAGTGCATGGTCACCTTCATGGGCAATGACTGGTGGAGTTTTAAAATATAGCGGCGCAGATAACATAACTGTAAGTGCTAATGGTTGGTATACAATAACATTGAACTCAATTGACAACAAGCTTACTATTGTAGCAGCTACATCACCAACAAGTAGTTATGCTAAAATTGGATTAGTAGGCGACTTTGAAGGTTGGGGTAATGGCGAAGTATTATTTACTGCCAATACAAATGCCGGTGGTCACTTATGGTACGCTACCTATACATTCACAGCTGACAATACAGCTGTTGGAGGCTGTAAATTCAGAGCTAATTCAGCTTGGACAGATGATTGGGGAGCTCCCAGCCCAGATCATCGTGATGAGAGATATAGACTAGCCAGCGTTAATGGATACAAAGGTAAAAATATCGCATTTAAAAAAGGCAGCTACACAATCATATTTAACGATATTGATGGCGGTTATTATTTCATTAAAAAATAAATAAAGATGCGTACTGCTAGTTAAACAGCAGTACGCATTGAAAAAAAACTAATTATTCATTATAAAACACTTTGAAAATGAAAAAAATAGTATTATTCATATTTTCGGTTGTTATTGGCTTAATCTTCACCTCATGTGAAGATCCTTATGCCAATCAGACAGTAGCTAAGTCTGGCAGCTATGACCAAATATCACTTCAAGATACAGCAGGTTTTGCTGCAGCTCTTAAAGCCGGCATTAGCCCATTGACTATTCAAGCTGATGGATTGAACTCTCAATTATCGTTATTGACTTGTTCTTCAGTCCTTAATCTTGTTGATACTGCTGCCAGAACTCAATATCAAATTCAGTTTTCCAAAGTTGCGAATTTTTCAACTTATACTACTATTCCTATTACCTTTGATGGTAAGGCAGGTTCTGATGTGTCTGTGGGATGCAAACAGTTTAATGAATTGATTAAAACTTATAACAAGAATGCTGTTCAACAAACGGTTTACATCCGTTTATTGTCTTACATCATAAAAGGAGGTTTAAAAAGTGGTTACATATCAAAAATAGTAACATTGTTGGTAACTCCTTATAACTATCCACCTGTAGCAGTAAATGATGTAGCAAATTTGAATATGAATGCTACAACAACAATTAATGTGTTAGCCAATGATACAGACCCTGAAGGGGATGAGTTGTCAGTAACCGCAGTAACCGCAGGCCAACATGGTACTGCAACAATTTCAGCAGATGGAAAAAAAGTGCTGTATACCCCAAATGCAGGATATTCCGGTACTGATTACTTCAGCTATACAATCAGTGATGGTAACGGTAATACAAGTACAGCCAATGTGGATTTAGTGAAGCCACTTTATCCTGACAATGTTTATATAATTGGACAAGAGTTTGGTGGTTGGGATTGGAGTAATTCTGCTGTTGTAGAAATGACTCCTGTTAATGGAAATCCGGGTAAATTTTGGGCAGTACGATATTTTGCAAATGCGAACGATGGCTTTAAATGGAATACAGCCAAAGCATGGGGTAGCGACTTCTATTCCCTAGGAACAGATGCAGGATTTACAACCCACGATGGTAATGCTTTTGTTTCTGCTGCAGGTTTCTACATTGTTTTAGTAGACTATACAATCAACAAAATAACCATTGAACCTGCTCAGGTTTATGGTATTGGCAATTGTTTCGGAGGTTGGAATACTGGACAATATCCATTTGTTGCTGATGGTAATGTTATGAAATTCACCACTACCAACGATGGTGAATTAAGAATTTACGCAAATTCTTCTGCAGCAGGTGTAGGCGGTGATTGGTGGCGCATGGAATTTGTCATTTTGGATGGCAAAATTGCTTACCGCGGTAATGGCGGTGACCAAACCAGAGCAACAGTTGCAGCCGGAAAAGTTGTATCACTAGACTTTAATAATGGCACTGGTACAATTCAGTAACGCTTTACCCTCTAAATAAGTAATTTACACCATTATCTTTAATGATATTGATGGTTGCTATTATTCTATAAAACAATAATAACGATAAACTACAATTAATAAGAAAAGTCTGTTCTTTCAAGAGTTCAGGCTTTTCTTTTCTTAAAATATTTACAAACAAAAGAAATCATGTTTAAAAAAGCACTTTTCCTGATCTTGAGTCTGGTTTCATTGAGTATTAATGCTCAAATTGAACGCGTAGAACCTGCGTTTTGGTGGGTGGGAATGAAAAATCCGCAACTTCAGTTATTAATTCATGGTAGTGAAATTTGTAACCGAACGGTAAATTTCTCTTATCCGGGTGTAAAACTCATAAAAACGAACCGTGCATGTAGTCCCAATTACCTTTTTGTAACCCTTGAAATTGATCAGAAAAAAGTCAGAGCTGGTAAATTTCAGATTTCACTTAAACAATTAGAAAAACCAGATCTTAGTTTTGACTACGAATTCAGAAACCGTCGTCAGGGTTCAGCAGAGCGTCAGAGTTTTACAAGTGCAGATGTTGTATATTTGCTTATGCCCGATCGGTTTGCTAATGGTGATAATAAAAACGACAATATTGATTCTCAACCTGAAAAAATGAATCGAAACATTGATTATGGGCGTCATGGAGGTGATATTAAAGGAATTGTTGACCATCTGGATTATATCAAGGAACTTGGTGCAACAGCCATTTGGTGTACACCTGTTCAGGAAAATAATTATTCTAAATATACGTATCACGGATATGCAATCAGTGATTATTCAAAAATAGACCCCCGATTTGGAAGTAATGTTGAATACTCTTCCTTTGTTGAGGCATCCCACAAAAATGGATTAAAAGTTATTATGGATATGGTTTCAAACCATTGCGGAATATGGTCGTGGTGGATGAACGATTTGCCCTTTGAAGACTGGATTCATCAATGGCCGGAAATGACATACACTAATCATAAGGCAAGTACAATAAAAGATACACATGCAGCTAATATTGATAAAAAACTATTTATTGACGGTTGGTTCGACACTTCCATGCCCGATATGAATCAGAAAAACTCCTATTTCTGGACATATTTTATTCAAAATTCTATTTGGTGGATTGAATCGTCAGATCTAGATGGAATAAGAATGGATACCTATCAATACAACGATAAAGATGCTATGGCAAAATGGGCAAAATCCATTACCGATGAATATCCTAAATTTAATATCGTAGGCGAAACTTCATTAGCATACCCTACAGACATTGCATTTTGGCAGAAAAATTCAACAAACTCACAAAATTACAATTCTGAGTTACCATCTGTTATGGATTTTATTCTACAACGGGCATTATTAACCTGTTTTAATGAACATGGAAAACCGTGGGAAGATGTGGGCATGAATAGGCTTTATAATATTATTGCATGCGATTATTTATATCCAAACGTCAATAATCTACTCGTTTTTGCTGAGAATCACGACACCCAACAACTGAATTTCACTTGCCAGAATAACCTTGATAAATTCAAAATGGCTATGTCGTTTTTAATGACTACACGCGGTATTCCACAAATATACTACGGAACTGAAATAGGCATGGGTGGCGATAAAGACAAAGGTGATGGCGCTATTCGTCAGGATTTTCCGGGAGGTTGGGAAGGCGATTCAATCAATGCATTCAATTCAAAAAGCCGCACAGAGATTCAAAAAAAATATTTTGATTTCTTGTCGAAGTTATTGAACTGGCGTAAAAACAAAACGGTAATTCATACTGGGCTATTAACCCATTATGCCCCTGAAAATGATGTCTACGTATATTTCCGTTACAACGAAAAAGAAAAAATAATGGTGATAATGAACAACAATGAAACCGAACAGACGGTTAAAACAAGTCGATTTGCCGAAAGTCTCAATGGAGAAACAACAGCAAAAGACCTTATGAGTGAAAAAACATATGAACTTTCAACTTCTATCGTTGTTCCAAAACAAACTACACTTATTCTGGAATTTCCTTCAAAATAAAAACATCAAAAAATAGCATTTATGAAAAAAGTATTTCTGCCTATCATTTTATTGCTAACATTGGCAATTATAGCAACTAATACTCTGATTTCGTGTAAAACTCAACCGAGTAAAACCGAAAATCTAATGGACTCAATAGATTATAAGAAAACAGCTCCGGAATGGGTGAAAGGTGCAAACATTTACGAAGTCAATACGCGCCAATACACCCCCGAAGGCACTTTCAAAGCATTTCAGCAGCATTTACCGCGTCTAAAAGCAATGGGCGTAGAGATTTTGTGGTTAATGCCTATTAACCCTATTGGTGTAAAAAACCGCAAAGGTAGTTTGGGAAGCTATTATTCAATAAGTGATTATAAAAAAGTGAATCCTGAATTTGGCACCGAAGCCGATTTTAAGGAACTGGTTGCCGAAGCACACAAACTGGGAATGCACGTTATCATAGATTGGGTAGCAAATCATACATCGTGGGATAATGTGTGGATGAAAGAACACTCAGACTGGTATACTAAAGACAGCTTGGGCAATATCATCCGCCCTGCCGGAACCGATTGGGACGACACAGCCGATTTAAACTACAGTAATCCCGGCTTGCGTCGTGCAATGATTGATGCTATGGCGTACTGGGTGAAGAATGCTGACATAGACGGCTTCCGCTGTGATGTAGCCGGTATGATTCCGCTCAATTTTTGGATGCATGCCCGCAAAGCTATTGATGAAATAAAGCCCGGCTGTTTCTTCCTTGCCGAAGATGGCGAACCACAAACTCATAAAGCATTTGACATGACCTACGATTGGCCACTCAAGGATATGATGAACGACATTGCCAAAGGAAAAAAGAATACGACAGATTTAATAAAACTATTTGAAATTGAGTCGAAAAAATTCAAAAGTGGCGATATTCGGATGCAATTCACCACTAACCACGATGAGAATACCTGGAGTGGCAGCGAATACGAACGATTAGGCGATGCGCCAGTGGATGCTTTTACAGTATTGACTTACACTATACCGGGCATGCCCCTCACCTACTCCGGTCAGGAAGAGCCATTAAAAAAACGGCTAAAATTCTTCGAGAAAGATACAATTGGCTTTAAAAACTATGCTCGACAAGAGCTTATCACCAAACTAAACGAACTTAAGAGAGGCAACTCCGCCTTATGGAGCACAAATTACAATGGTGGTTTTGAAGGATTAAAAAATACCAACCCTACTTCTATTCTAACATTTGTTCGTCAGAAAAAGAAAATTCAGATAGTTTGTGCATTCAACTTTTCCGACAAGGAACAAAGTTTTAAGATTACAAGTGTGATTGAAGGAGAATTCAATCCGTATTTAGGAGAACAAATTTCGGTCGACTCGAACACTGTAAACAAGCTAAAACCCTGGGGATATTCTATTCAGGTGGCAATGCATTAAAGTTGGAATGGTCGCCACTTTAGCAATACAAAAACGGGTAGCTCAAATGAGTTACCCGTTTTTATTTTTATAAAGAAGTTCCTGCAAGTTGGTTTGGTTGCCTTTGAAAAGATTAAGGTCAACATGCCCTTTAATAGAAGCCAACTTAAACTTATTGGTTTTTTGCCACAAAGTCCAATCGCCATCCGGCCGATTTCTATATTCAACTATCCAAAGCTTACACTTTTTTTGAATGGCTTCGGTGAGGTAAGCCTGAAAGTACCTGGAGTTGCAGTAAATAATGGGATAATAGCCCAATTTCTCGTACACAGCATTCACAAAATCAGTCAGTTCGGCAGTTACTTTTTCTTTGTCGGCCGGAATGCTGCGGGTATATTCGGCATCGAGCACCGGAATTAAATCGCCGGTAGTGTGCTGAGCCACCGCCAAAAAGTTTTTGGCTTGCTCCTTACCCGTGCTTTTGTACGAAAAGAAATGGTACGACCCTACCGGAATTCCCAGTTTTTTGGCCTCGGTGTAATAGCTATTGTATTTATTATCCCTTAAATCGGCTCCTTCCGAAGCTTTTATAAACATGAAATGCGGTTTTTCATTCTGCATTCGCGGCCAGTCAATACTTGTCTGGTAATGCGAGATATCAATGCCCCAGAGTTGTTCGGTGTCTTTCACATCTTCTATGGTCAACTCTGGACGAAGGTCTTTTGAATGATGAGTTTTATGCGACTTTGAATAAGCTCGGTGACTGCTTTTGTGGTGTGATTTTTTTGCCGACACCGCAAAGTGCGAGGCTATAATAATACTTAGTATAGTGACTAGTCGTTTTGTCATGGTTGTGTTCTTTTCACTTTCAAAAAAATATAGTTGCAAGATAAAGAATTCTATTTAGACAGTCAAGCCATTCAGCATTTTTTAAATATGATTAAGGAAAATGAACGTGAGAATTGTAATCTGCAAATTTAAGGTTTCAGTTTTTATCGCAGTAATTTTGCAAAATCTTCACGGGTACCATTGAACATATTAAAGTCAATTTTACCTTTTATACCGCCCACATTAAATTTGTCGGTGGTTTGCCAAAATGTCCAGTTGCAGTCGGGCTTTCCCCTATAATCAACTATCCACAGTTTACATTTAGTAGGGATATTGTCTTTCAGATAGGTGAGATAGTATTTGAAATTGCAATAAATCAATGGGTAGGTTCCATGTTTAATGTACACTGCTTTCATGAAAGTCATCAATTCTTTAACAACAGTGGCCGGAGGAGGCATCGTTTTTGCATATTCGGCATCTAGCACCAATGGCAAATCTCCTTTTTTGTAATTTACTGTTCCCAAAAAATTTCGGGCCTGATCTTTTCCGGGTGTTTTATAACTAAAGAAATGATACGATCCTACCGGAATGTTGAGTTTGCGAAACTTGGAATAATGCTCATTGTATTTATTATCCTGAATAGACATGCCTTCAGTAGCTTTCAGGAAAACAAAATCCGGCTGTTGATCCACCAGCTTATCCCAGTCCACTATTTCCTGATAATGCGATAAATCGAGCCCCCAAAGTTTTCCCTCTTTTTTTACGTCTCCAAAAGTAATTTCATATGCCTTTTGCGGATTGACTGCAGGTGTTTTAGTGGGTGGAGGTGCATCTACTTTTACCACACTTTGCCCGGAGCTACAGGCCTGAATGAGTAAAACGATGAAGATGAAGTATGAAAAATTCCTTTTTGCCATTGTACTAAAAATAGAATGTCGTATTTTTCAAAATGAAACAGGAGCGCGGATATAGCTAATTGTACTGATTCAGCGTTCCTGTTTTCCGTGTTTTTATTAAACTATAGGCTGTTAATTGTATTTTGGTATTTAATGTCTCTGTCTGCTAAGCTCAAACTTATTCTCAGGCTGTGTTGTTGACTCTACTTTATTTGAAAAAACAAAATTACTGACGAATTGACCCCTTGTCATTTCGTCAGTAATAGCGTATTCTTCAGGAAACAATGAAAATGACTTTCCTGTATTTCTATTTCAGTGCTTCCAGCGCTTTTGCAATTGCTTTCTTTATTCCGTTGGGGTTTTTACCACCTGCCGAAGCAAAGAATGGTTGTCCACCACCGCCACCTTGAATTTCTTTAGCAGCATCGCGGGCAATGTTTACGGCGTTTAATCCACCGGCAACTAAATCATCGGAAAGCAGAATAGTCAACGATGGTTTGCCATCGAACACGCATCCCGCAACGAAGAATAGTTTTTCGCTCACCACATTACGAATTTGGAAGGCTAGTGTTTTTACAGCATCAGCAGGTAATTCAGCATCTACACGAATAACCTTAACGCCATTTACTTCGTTGGCTTCCTCAATAAGAATGTCGCGCAGGTTCATAATTTTTTCGTGCATGAAATTTTCCACACGTTTTTTCAAATCTGCATTTTCTTCAATTGATTTCTGAATAGCAGACATCAAATCAGGCGTATTGTTGAAAAACTCACGAGCATCAGCAATGAAATCCTGTTGCTCATCGAGTAGTTTTTCCACACCTTTAGCCGATATAGCTTCGATACGACGGATACCTGCTGCAATAGAAGTTTCGGCTACAATGCGCACCAAGCCTATTTCGCCGGTAGCTTGTACGTGTGTTCCACCACAAAGCTCGGTAGAAGTTCCAAATTGGATAACACGAACCGACTCACCATATTTCTCACCAAACAATGCCATTGCTCCAAGAGCCTGTGCCTCGGCAATTGGCGTATCGCGCATTTCATTTAGCGGTGCATTTTCGCGAATTTTGCGGTTAGCGATAGCTTCCACTTCGCGAATTTCTTCTTTCGTCAGTTTTTGGAAATGCGAAAAGTCAAAACGCAATGCATCGGGACTTACAAACGAACCTTTTTGCTCAACATGTGTACCCAATACTTCGCGCAATGCTTCGTGCAACAAGTGAGTAGCCGAGTGATTGCAGGAAGTTGCCTGACGATTTTCGGTGTTTATAGTAGCAGTAAATGTAGCCGTAACGTCGCTTGGAAGTTGTTTGGCAATATGAACCGCTAAGTTGTTTTCTTTTTTAGTATCAAGTATTTCAACGGTTTCATCCTCCGAAACCAATACACCGCTATCGCCTACCTGACCTCCCATTTCGGCATAGAAAGGAGTGTTAGAAAGCACAAGTTGGTAAAATTCCTGATTTTTTTGTTTTACCTTGCGGTAACGCAAAATTTCGGTGTCGAACGTTGTGAAATCGTAACCTACAAATACGCTATCGCCTTCGCGAACAGTTACCCAGTCACCGGTTTCGGTAGCAGCAGCATTGCGCGCACGTTCCTTTTGCTTTTGCATTTCGGAGGTAAACTCGTCGATATTCACCGTGAAATTATTTTCACGTAAAATCAATTCGGTCAAATCCAATGGGAACCCGAACGTGTCATATAGTGTAAAGGCCACTTTGCCTTCAATTTCAGTTTTAGCAGCAGCTTTCGAGTCGGCCATTACTTTGTCGAGCAACTTGATACCGGTTTCCAGCGTGCGTAGGAACGATTCTTCTTCTTCTTTGATTACTTTTTCGATCAACGATTTTTGTGAAACCAATTCCGGATATGCTTTACCCATGTTTTCGCTCAACACGTTGATCAATTTAAACATGAAAGCGTGGCGTTGACCGAGGAAAGTATAACCGTAACGCACGGCACGGCGTAAGATACGACGAATCACATAGCCAGCTTTGGCATTCGATGGCAATTGACCGTCGGTAATAGAAAATGCAATGGTACGAACGTGGTCGGCAATAACGCGCATGGCGATATCTACTTTTTCGTCCTTGCCATACTCAGCACCACACACGCAGCCAATTTCAGCAATGATAGGTGTAAAAACGTCGGTGTCGTAGTTCGATTGAACGCCCTGCATAGCCATACACAAGCGTTCGAAGCCCATACCGGTATCGATTACCTTGGCAGGAAGTCCTTCGAGTGAGCCGTCGGCTTTGCGGTTGTATTGCATGAATACGTTGTTCCAAATCTCAATCACTTGCGGGTGACTTCCGTTTACGAGTGTCAAGCCGTCAATTTTAGCGCGTTCGTCGTTGTCGCGGATGTCGATATGTATTTCGGAGCAAGGACCACAAGGTCCTGTATCGCCCATTTCCCAGAAATTGTCTTTCTTGTTTCCGTTGATAATACGGCTGGCAGGCAGGAATTGCTCCCATATTTTAGCCGCTTCGTCGTCGCGCTCCAAGCCTTCAGGTGCATAACCTTCGAAAACAGTAACGTAAAGGCGGTCGGTATCCAGTTTCAATACGTCAACCAAGTATTCCCAAGCCCATTCAATAGCTTCTTTTTTGAAATAATCGCCAAACGACCAGTTACCCAACATTTCGAACATGGTGTGGTGGTACGTGTCGTGACCAACCTCTTCCAAATCGTTGTGTTTTCCGCTTACGCGAAGACATTTTTGCGAGTCGGCAACCCGCGGATATTTGATAGGGTCATTGCCCAGAATAATGTTTTTGAATTGGTTCATTCCGGCGTTGGTGAACATCAGGGTGGGATCATCTTTGATTACCATGGGTGCCGACGGAACAATTTTGTGCTCTTTCGATGCAAAAAAATCGAGAAAAGATTGACGAATTTCTTGTGAAGTCATATTTTAAAATGTTATTAGCTACGCGATATTGATCGATATTTACTCCCTTCGGTCGCGATATTAATAGATATTAAACTACGTTGATATTACTCTCTTCGGTTGTGATATTGATAAATAAATTACATCCGTAGAGGGTTAATATCATGAAATAATATCACCGAAGGTCATATCGCCGAAGGCAAATATCCTTCGGAGGGTTAATAATATCAAATAAAGACCACAAAAGTAGCTCAAATTTATTATTTTTGCAGCAATTGTTGATATAAAAATTGTGATGACTTGTTGATTTTCTTCCAGAAATAGTTGATTGACTTTCATTTTCCTCAAATTTCAGGGTTAGGTGTTTCACTATAGCACCTAATCAAAAAGGTTTCCTTTATGGCTAAGAAAAAATTTCACTTCAATCCCGAAACATTGAATTATGAGCCGGTGGTGCGAAGTTTTACCCACTTACTTAAACAGATATTAATTCATGCAGTATCAGGAGTGTCGTTGGGTGCGATTTTCTTCTTTGTTTTTGTTTCCACTATTCAGTCGCCCGAAGAAAAGCAATTAATTGATGAAAAGCGTAATATGCAAGCTCAATATAAGGTTATGCAACGTCAGTTCGAAGAAGTTCAGGCTGTGTTAAGCGATCTTCAGGAGCGTGATGATAACTTATATCGGGTTGTTTTTCAGGCTGAGCCTATCCCGTTATCCGTCAGAAAAGGAACTTCGGCTAATACCGACTATTACCAGCAACTGCTTGATATGACTAATTCCGAAGTGGTTGTGTCTACTACAAAGAAGTTGAATGAACTCCGAAAACAATTGTATATTCAGTCCAAGTCATACGACGATTTAGTAGTTTTGGCCAAAAATAAAGAAGCTACTTTACAGTGTTTACCGGCTATTCAACCAGTATTGAATAAAAATCTTACGCGCATGGCCTCGGGCTATGGCTGGCGAATCGACCCGGTTTATCATAGTCGACGTTTTCATGCCGGAATGGACTTTACCGCACCCATTGGCACTGATATTTATGCAACTGCTAATGGTACTGTGCAAAGTGCCGGATGGCAACAAGGTTATGGCAATTGTGTTCAGATAAATCATGGTTTCGGCTATGTTACCCTTTACGGACACATGAGTGCCATAAAAGTGCGAGTAGGCCAATCGGTAAAGCGTGGTGCGGTAATTGGTTTGGTGGGTAGTACCGGAAAATCAACGGGACCACACTTGCATTATGAAGTGCATTTCCGTGGTACTATAATGAATCCACAAAATTATTATTACCTCGATCTGTCGCCGGCAGAATACGATCGTATGGTTCAGATGAGCAACAACTCGGGTGAGATGTTTGATTAAAAAACAATCTACCCCTAACCCCTGAAGGGGAACATGACTAGTACATATTCAAAGTATCTATATGAACACACAAAAAAATACCAGAGACGAAAGTAATTCAGTTCCCTTTCAGGGGTTAGGGGGCTCTGGTCCAATCGGTATTTTCGATTCTGGTTATGGTGGCTTGACTATTTTGGAGAAGATTAAGGCTGAATTGCCCGAACACGATTATATTTATTTGGGCGATAATGCCCGAACTCCTTATGGTACGCGCTCGTTTGATGTGGTGTATAAATACACGCTCGAATGTGTTATCCGATTGTTCGAAATGGGCTGTCAGTTGGTAGTGTTGGCTTGTAACACCGCTTCGGCAAAGGCTTTGCGAAGCATTCAGCAGCGTGATCTTCCACTTCTTGATCCAACCCGCAGGGTGTTGGGTGTCATTCGACCAACTGTTGAGGCTGTAGGTGCAATTACTTCTACAAAGCATATTGGCCTTTTAGCAACCGTTGGAACAGTTCAGTCAAATTCCTATCCTCTTGAAATAGCCAAACTTCACCAAAATATTGTGGTTACTTCCGAAGCATGTCCAATGTGGGTGCCACTTATTGAGAATAATGAGCATAACTCTGTGGGTGCTGATTATTTTATACGGAAAAATGTGGAGCACTTGCTGGCTGCCGATTCGAAGATTGATACCGTTATGCTTGGGTGTACTCATTATCCATTGTTAAAAGAAAAAATCAAGTCCTTGCTCCCAACAGGGATAGAAGTAGTATCGCAAGGCGAGATTGTGGCTCAAAGTTTAGTTGATTATCTCAAACGTCACCCCGAAATGGATGCCCGCTGCACCAAAAATGGCTCTATCCGATATTTAACCACCGAATCTGTTGAGAAATTCTCGTCGTCTGCTTCCATTTTTTTACAGGAAGAAATACAGGCTGAGCACATTGATTTAGATTAAGGACAATCAATTTTTAATACAGTTGTAATTTCAGACATTAATAATAAAATCAGGAATAAATAGTTATATGATAGTGTGACTTTTTTCCTCTTTTTGTGAAAATTTATGTCTATCTTTGAGTTGTCAATAATGTTGTTTTTATGAAAAGCTATTTCCGTTTTTTTTTGTGTATTATTCTCTGCATTCCTGTGCTGACGGGCTTTTGTGGTAGTGCCCAAAAGTTGAATACAGATAAATCCCGCACAGCAAAACCTAAAATTGATTTTAGTAAAGATCCCTACCAATATACAATTGATACAGTGCGTGTTTTATGCTATATTGATTCGCGTGTGGTTAAGTATACCGAATTTACAAAAGCGATAAATAGCCAAATAGCCCGATTAAAGAAAGCTTATAATCCTAAAGGTGCTATTGAAATTTTTGGAGAGAAGGCGAGGGGTGGAGTGCTCATTGCGGAAACATTAAATGCAGAAAGTCATGAATAAAAGTTTTGTGATAGCTGTATTTCTTAGCTTGTTTCTTTCTGTCGCGGCTGAATCAAACCAATATCAAGTGCTGGGTCTTACTCTTAAAAAGCTAAATGGCAAGCAAATTATGTTGCTCCATTTTAAAGGAGAAGAAGTTTATAAAGTAGATACCACAATTATTAAGAATGGAAAATTTCTTTTTCAGGGAAGGGCCGATTCTGTTCATTTTGCCATGATTGCATGTGGAAATTATCCCGAGCGTGTACTTTCGGCTCGATTAATGCTTGAGACCGGAAATATCACTGTACAATTGGGCGTCCCATCTGAAGTTGGTGGAACTCTCCTAAATGAGGTTTATCAAAACTATTTGAAAGTATACACAACTTATGAAGACAGCCTGAATCTGCTCAGTCGCCCGGCTCAATATGACAGTATTCAGCAAATTGATGTCAACAAACGGTACCTGAAGAACTGGGAGGTTAGCAGTCAGATTGAGCAGGATTTTATCAAGAAAAATTTAAATAATCCTCTGGGGATAACGCTATTGAAAGAAGCATTTATGCATATAAATATAGATGTCTTTAAAGCAATGGTTGGAGCTGGCGACTCAATACTTTTGCGCGATCCTGATATTAAATACCTTATTGCATGGATTGCCGATCAGGATGAGAAGGAGCGATTAAGGCAAGAATCTCAAAATACAGCCAATCAGTAAAGCTTGTAGCTATTGATTATTTTGCAATTTATACTCATCAATTGCTTTTCTAACCGATCCATGAATTAATAAGATGTTTTTAGCTTGCTCGTAATCCAGTCCAAGCTCGTCTAAAATCATTCGTGCCCCTCTGTCAATTAATTTTGCATTCGACAGTTGCATATTCACCATTTTGTTGCCTTTTACCCGCCCAAGCTGAATCATAACGGTGGTACTAATCATATTCAAAATCATTTTCTGAGCTGTACCCGATTTTAGCCGTGTACTTCCGCTAACAAATTCAGGTCCTACTATGGCCTCAATCCGTATATCGGCTTCCTGAGCAATGGCCGAATCGGGATTACACGAAATAGAAGCCGTCAGAATACCATTGGCACGAGCATTGCGCAACCCACCCACCACATAGGGCGTAGTCCCTGAAGCTGCAATTCCAATAACCGTATCGTCTTGATTTATGTTGTGTTGTTGAAGTTCTTGCCAGGCTTTTTCAGTATCGTCTTCGGCATTTTCTACCGGGTTTCGAAGAGCACGTTCTCCACCTGCAATCAGCCCAACAACCATCCCTGGTGGCATTCCAAAAGTGGGTGGAATTTCTGAAGCATCCAGCACTCCCAATCGTCCACTTGTTCCAGCTCCAATATAAAAAATGCGTCCACCGCGCATCATTCGTTCCACTATTTTCGTAACCAGTTCTTCAATCTGAGGAATTGTTTTCTGTACTGCTAAAGCCACCTTCTGGTTTTCCTCGTTCATTTCAGTAAGCAACTCGCCCACTGATTTTTTATCGAGGTTGGAGTGAAGTGAGGATTGCTCGGTAACCAATAGAGAAC
>Ga0302215_10000216_pt1 | contig 43626 bp, 38 predicted proteins | sample II_Fen_N3_1_FD_194580 | JGI IMG/M metagenome (GOLD analysis project Ga0302215, IMG submission 194580) | Peat permafrost microbial communities from Stordalen Mire near Abisko, Sweden - II_Fen_N3_1 | ecosystem: Environmental > Terrestrial > Soil > Wetlands > Permafrost | place: Sweden: Abisko... | reverse complement strand
AAGTTAATTGGCAAGGAATAAGAGGCAAGGAGCAAGAGGTAAGTGGTAAGGAGGATGAAGAGCATGAAATTCTACAACCAACTACCGACTACAAACTACCGACAACAAACTCCGAACCTCATACTATTCAAACTTCAAACATCAAACATATCAAATGGTATGAACGTGATGCCCATTTAAACTTCGATGTGTGTGCCGATGATCATTGTCAACGTTATCAGGGAATAACAAGGGCAAATTCACCTTCGGTTATGTCAGCCATCGAAGCAACCAAAGGTGAAGTTTTGATGTATGACAACCTGATTTGTGATGCACGCTTTTCCAAATCATGCGGAGGCATAACAGAAGCTTTTGAGAATTGCTGGGCACCTGTTCACTTTCCTTACCTTACTCCGGTAATTGATAATAAAGATGCACCTGAAAATTTCGAGATCGACTTAACCTCAGAGGATAATGCTGAAAACTGGATACGAAAATCACCATCTGCCTATTGTAATACGTCAGATAAGCATATACTTTCACAGGTGCTTAATAATTATGATCAGGAAACCACTGATTTTTACCGGTGGAAAGTGGAATATTCTCAAAAAGAAATCTCAGAACTTATTGTTGATAAATCAGGGATTGATTTCGGTGATATTATAGATTTAATTCCAATTAAACGGGGTGAATCTGGTAGAATTATCGAACTAAAAATTATTGGAACAAAAGATGAGATTATTGTTGGCAAAGAACTGGAAATCCGGAAATGGCTTTCGAACACTCACCTGTATAGCTCAGCATTTATTGTTGATAAATCACAAATGACTGATAATATTCCACAACACTTCACATTAATAGGTGCCGGCTGGGGACACGGCGTTGGACTTTGCCAGATTGGAGCAGCTGTCATGGGAGAAAAAGGGTATAAATACAAAGAGATTTTGCAGCACTATTTCAGAGGAGCGGAATTGAAGAAAATATACCCCTAACCCCTAAAGGGGCATAATACCTATACTTATGAGAACCTGACCCATCACAATTTATACATTTGCCGCGAAAAAAAGCATAATCACCGCACAATTAATTGAGAATAAAATTATAAAATGGAAAATAATCAATTTAAAATAAAATCCCCCTGGTCGTGGATACCAACCCTCTATTTTGCTGAAGGAATGCCTTATGTGGTTGCTATGACGGTTGCTGTGATCATGTATAAACGCCTTGGGATATCAAATACCGACATTGCCCTCTATACCAGTTGGCTCTATTTGCCCTGGGTGATTAAGCCTTTCTGGAGTCCATTTGTAGATATCATAAAAACCAAACGCTGGTGGATTGTAACCATGCAACTGCTGATTGGTGCAGGACTGGCCGGAGTAGCTTTTCTGATCCCAATGCCTTTTTTCTTTCAGGGTACATTGTCTGTTCTTTGGTTGATTGCCTTCAGTTCGGCAACGCATGATATAGCAGCCGATGGATTTTACATGCTTTCACTGGATAGCAATGAGCAATCATTTTTTGTTGGAATACGCAGCACCTTTTACCGGCTGGCAATGATTTCAGGGCAAGGATTGCTAATCATTTTAGCAGGTGCTCTGGAACATTTCACCGGCAATATTCACCTGGCATGGAGCATCACGTTTTTTGTCTTGTCCGGGCTTTTTGTATTCTTCTTTATTTATCACCGGTTTGTGTTACCCCGACCCGACTCGGATACAACTAAGGTGAGTGGAAGTGCAAAAGATATATTTCGTGAATTCGGACAAACATTTGCTTCTTTTTTTCAAAAGAAAGGAATTGTTTTAGCTATTGTATTTATGTTGCTCTATCGTCTGGGTGAAGCTATGCTGGTTAAAATGGCTGCCCCTTTCCTACTCGACCCACGTAATATTGGCGGACTGGGACTAACAACCCAACAAGTAGGTTTGGTATACGGTACTGTCGGAGTAGTTTCTCTTACACTGGGTGGAATTGTTGGTGGAATTGCAGCATCACGAAAAGGACTAAAGTACTGGATCTGGCCTATGGCACTATCCATTACACTTCCGCATTTGGCTTATTTATATCTTTCGTGGTTTTTACCCACAAGTTTTGTGCTCATCAATATTGCTGTTGCTATTGAGCAATTTGGATATGGATTTGGTTTCACTGCTTATATGCTTTACATGATTTATTTTGCTGATGGAGATCATAAAACAGCTCACTATGCAATATGTACCGGTTTTATGGCTTTGGGAATGATGCTCCCCGGTATGATTGCCGGCTGGTTACAGGACGTTTTTGGTTATCAGCATTTCTTTGTCTGGATTATGATTTGTGCTATTCCGACACTGGCTGTTATCCCCTTTTTGAAAATTGATAAAGAATATGGAATTAAAAAGAAGGTTTGAAGAGTTTGAAGTTTGAAAGGATTAAGGTTTGAGGTCAGTTTAATATTTTTCCTTACTTTTGCAGTCAAATAAAATTGAAATGAAGATATTAGTTCTTGGTGCCGGTAAAATGGGCACTTTTCTTACCGATGTTTTGTGTATACAGCATGAAGTTGCTTTGTATGATACAGATCCCAAACGATTGCGTTTTGTATTCAATACTTTTCGAATGACTGAATACGAAGAAATTCGTGAATTTAAGCCCGAACTTGTAATCAATTGTGTCACCCTGAAATATACCATTGACGCTTTTCAGGGAGTATTGCCATATTTGCCTGACAATTGCATTATTTCGGATATTGCATCTGTAAAAACAGGCTTGCAGGGATATTATGAAAGTACCGGAATGAGGTATGTATCAACTCACCCAATGTTTGGTCCTACCTTTGCCACACTGGATAATCTGAGCACTCAAAGTGCCATAATTATATCTGAGTCGGATCATATGGGGAAAGCGTTTTTTAAGGACCTGTACGGATCGTTGCACCTGAATATCTTTGAATACACCTTTGATGAACATGACGAAACAATTGCGTATTCATTATCTATACCTTTTGCTTCAACCCTTGTATTTGCATCAGTAATGAAGCCTCAGGAAGCTCCCGGTACCACTTTTAAACGGCATATGGATATTGCCAAAGGTTTGCTATCGGAAGATGATTATTTGTTGACCGAAATTTTGTTTAATCCTAACACTCCAAAACAACTGGAAAACATACGTGCAGAATTAAAAACGCTACTGGATATTATTGAAGAAAAAAACACTGATAATATGCAGGCTTTTCTAAAAAAAGTCAGAAAGAATATTGAATAATAAGATTTCAAATGAAACTACAATTTTTTATCTTTGTAAATATAATTCTCAAAATAAAACGAATAAATAGTATTCATTAAAGTAATTAGTAACATATGGAATTAGCAGAAAAAGTATTGGAAGCCATGAAAATTGCAGGTATACCTTTAAATGCCGGCAAATTGGTAGAACTAACAGGTCTTGATCGTAAAGAAGTAGATAAAGCAATGAAAACATTGAAAGCGAATGATTCAATTGTTTCACCAAAAAATTGTTTTTGGCAACCTAAATAACTAAATCAACATTCTTAAACAACAGTCGTCTTGCAAATTGCAGGGCGACTTTGTTATATATTATAGTTTCTATCGACAAAACAGTCCTATTCGTCGAAATATATTTTTCATTATCATCTGGCAGAGTATTTTTGACACAGAATCAAATTAATCACTAACAGATGAAACTACAAACAACCCTTTTAAGCTTTTTGCTAATCATAGCAACGGGCATTTCAGCACAGGTCAAACCTCAACAATGGGATTTGACTAACTGCATTAACTATGCACTGACAAATAACATCCAGATTCAGAAAAGTAAAATCACACTTGAGCAAAGTAAGATTAATACCAAACAAGCTAAAGCGCAACTTTTTCCGAATCTCTCTGGTTCCATAAATCAGAATTTTTCGAACAATCCATTACAGACGGCTGATGGAACAACTACAAGTTCATATTCGGGAAACTATGGCATCAGCAGTTCTTTGTTATTGTTTGATGGGGGTAAAACAGAAAAGAACATCCGCCAGCAAAAATTACTTGAACAGGTAGGACAGTTCAATGTTCAGTATTCACAGAAAACAATTCAGTTTTCGATTCTTCAATCTTATCTTCAAATATTATACGCTACTGAAACTGTCAAAATTGACAGTGCAACTGTGGAGGTTTCGAAATTTCAGTTTGAAAGGGGAGGAAACTTATTAAAAGCTGGAAGTATTTCAAAAGTAGATGTAGCGAAACTGGAATCACAATACAGTTCTGACAAATACCAACTGGTAGTTGCTAAAAACAATCTTGAAACACAAAAAATCAACCTGAAACAGTTACTGGAATTAAAAGTGGAGGATCAATTAAATATGGCAATACCATTATTGGATGATTTTGATATACTGAAACCATTACCAACCCTTCAAAGCATTTATGCCACTTCATTAAATGTAATGCCTCAATTAAAAAGCAGCAAATTAAATATTCAGGTTGCAGAATTGGAAACAGAAAAAGCCAATGCCGGATATCTTCCAAAAATTAATTTAAATGCCAGTGTAGGGACAAATAATTCGAGTATGTCTTCCCTTTCTTTTAATAAACAATTGCAGGATGGTTTAAATGATGGTATTGGCATTTCAGTAAGTATCCCCATTTTTACGAATCGTTCCAACAAATCGGCAGTGGAAACAAACCGCCTGAATGAAAGGACATCGGAATTAAACTTACGGGAAACTGAGAAAAGTCTTCTCACCGAAGTTGAATCGTCTTATCAGGATGCATTATCAGCACAAAGCCAGTATGTCGCAGCTCAGGAAAAAGTTAAATCATTACAGACCAGTTACGACTTAATTGATCAACAATTTACACTTGGCTTGAAAAATACGCTTGATTTATTGACCGAAAAGAACAATCTTCTCGCAGCTAAACAGGGCTTATTGCAAGCTAAATATCTCAGCATAATGAACGTGCAAATGCTAAATCTATACCAGGACATTCAATTAGAAATAAAATAATAAAAATGGATATGAAAAATAAAAAAACAATTATCATCTCAGTAGCCGTCTTAATTGTACTGGCAATTGGATTTTACTCTTTTCAAAAGAAGTCCCCAAAAGAATCATTCAGTCTGGAGACAACAAAAATGTCGCTCAACAAAATTACAACGACAGTGACAGCAACCGGAACCATTGATCCAATCATTGAAATTGCAGTTGGTACCCAGGTTTCGGGAATTATTTCCAAAATATACGTGGACTTCAACTCAGTAGTAAAAAAAGGACAAATACTCGCCGAACTGGATAAAACCAACCTTCAGTCAGATTATAATTCACAACTGTTGAATTTGAATTCCAGTAAAACTCAATACGATTTTCAAAATAAAAATTATCAACGTACTAAGGAACTTCACAATAAAAGTCTTGTAAGTGATATAGATTTTGAAACTGCAAAATATAATTTTCAGTTGGCAGAATCAACGTATAAGCTGAATCAATCGAATTTGAGGAAAGCACAGACTAATCTGGATTACGCAACAATACACTCTCCCATCGACGGAGTAATCCTTTCGCGGGCAGTAGAAGAAGGACAAACAGTGGCAGCCTCTTTTAGTACACCAACACTTTTTACTATTGCAAAGGATTTGACCAAAATGCAGGTTGTAGCAAATGTTGATGAAGCTGACATAGGCAATGTGAAAAAAGGACAGCGCGTTTCATTTTCGGTAGATGCTTACCCAACTGATCGATTTGTTGGAGAAGTAACGCAAGTGCGTTTAAAATCGACCGTAACATCAAATGTAGTCACTTACGAAGTAATAGTAAATGCTCCGAATGAGAATTTGAAACTAAAACCGGGGTTAACTGCAAATATCACCATATATACGCTTGAGAAAAGTGATATCCTAACATTGCCAAATAAAGTATTTAGCTTCAAACCGGATATTGACGTACTGAAACAAAAAGATTTTAAAGTGATTGAGAACAAACAAATTGCTGCGAATCTGAAAGAAAACGAAAGAATAATATGGGTACAGAATGGGAAAAACATTCTAAACAAAAGCATTATAATAGGCGATGCCGATGCCATGAATACAGAAGTTGCATCTGGATTAACGATTAAAGATGTAGTAATTTCTGAACTAAATTCATCAAATGATCAAACTTCTTTAAATGCTGGTGAAAAGAGTCCATTTATGCCAAGTTTCAAAGGGAAAAACGGTCAGGGTGGACCTAAAAAATAATAATGATGAATAAATCCATAATACGATTAGAGAATATTAAACGAAACTTTCTTGTTGGGGACGAAACGGTTCATGCATTACGTGGAGTATCATTTTCAATCAATGAAGGAGAATTTGTGAGCATCATGGGTTCAAGCGGTTCGGGGAAATCAACCATGCTAAATCTACTTGGTTGTTTAGATTCTCCCACAGATGGCGAGTACTACCTGGACAATATAGCTGTCAGCAGCATGAATAAAAACGAACGTTCAACCTTGCGCAACCGAAAAATTGGATTTGTATTTCAGTCATATAACCTATTGGCAAAAACTACTGCTGTTGAAAATGTAGAGTTGCCATTGCAATATAACCCTGAATATACAAGCAAAGAACGTCGGGACAAAGCAATTAAAGCTCTTGAAGCAGTTAGTTTGAGTGACCGGTTATATCACAAATCAAATCAGATGTCAGGTGGACAGATGCAACGTGTAGCCATAGCAAGGGCGTTGGTAAATGATCCGGTACTGATACTTGCTGATGAAGCTACCGGAAACCTGGATACCAGGACTGCTTATGAAATCATGGTGTTGTTTCAGGAATTACATGAAAAAGGCCGCACTATCATTTTCGTTACGCATAATCCAGAGTTAGCAGCTTTCACAAGCCGGAACATTGTACTTCGTGATGGAAAAGTAATAAAAGATACGCCAAACGAACAAATAGAATCGGCAAAAAAAATGTTAGCAGCACTTCCAAAACAAGACGATTAATTTATTACTAAAATCAAACTTTTCAAAATGAATAAAAAATTGGAAAGGCAGTTAAGAAAAAAAAACCATGAATATAGCAAATCTGATAAAAATATCGGTCCGGGCACTTAATAACAATAAAATGAGAGCCATATTAACTATGTTAGGAATTATCATAGGAGTAGCATCGGTTATAACCATGTTGGCCATTGGACAGGGGTCTAAAAAAAGTATTCAATCACAAATCTCAGAGATGGGTTCGAACATGATTATGATTCAACCCGGTGCTGGTATGAGTGGTGGAGTGCGTACAAGCAGTGATAACCAACAGTCACTTAAAATGGAAGATTATATTTCCTTAAGTAATAAAACTGCTTTTATTGCTGCCTGCTCTCCAACAGTCAGTAGCGGTGGACAGTTTATTTATGGCGGGAATAATTATCCGGCATCTATATCAGGAGTAACTCCTGAATACCTGGAAATTCGGAAACTGAATATTGATGATGGGAATATTTTCTCCCGTCAACAGGTTGCAACAGCAGCCAAAGTTTGTCTTGTGGGAAAAACAATCACAAAAAACCTGTTTCCAAATGGCGACAATCCCATTGGTAAAGTGATCAGGTTTAATAAAATTCCATTTACCATTATTGGTACCTTGAAAGAAAAAGGATTTAATTCCATGGGTATGGATCAGGACAATATTGTTTTGGCACCTTACACCACCATTCAAAAAAGGGTATTGGCAATTACCTATATTCAGGGAATCTACATATCAGCAACTTCGGAAGATGTTACTGATCAGGCAACAAGTGAAATTGAAACCATTCTAAGAACTAACCACAAATTAAAAACAAGCGATGAGGATGATTTCAATGTTCGTTCACAAAAAGAACTAAGTTCCATGCTGACTTCTACCACCGACATCCTTACCATCCTGTTAGCCTGTATAGCAGGCATTTCATTACTTGTTGGGGGAATTGGAATCATGAATATCATGTACGTTTCGGTTACCGAACGCACCCGTGAAATTGGATTGAGGATGGCAATCGGCGCAAAGGGGAAAGACATACTGGCTCAATTTATGATCGAAGCCATTATTATCAGTTTTACCGGTGGAATTATAGGTGTTTTAATAGGCATGGGTGCTTCTTTCCTGGTTAAAATGGTTATTTCATGGCCGATATCAATTCAACCCTATTCGGTTATTTTATCCTTTATGGTTTGTACAATGATCGGTGTCTTCTTTGGATGGTATCCGGCAAAAAAAGCTTCTCAAATGGATCCGATTGAAGCATTGAGGTACGAATAATCCTAAAAATAATTCATCTGAATCCTACAACCAGTAACTATTTTCTATCTTTGTCAAACAATTTATCAGAAAATGAAACACACCCGAAATAAAAACAAACTTCAGCCACTTATACACATTACGGTGTGGGGATTATTTTTTGTACTTCCCTTCCTGATTTTATCTAAATATCCAGACTTTAATATTCTGGATAAGGCATTGCATTTATCAGTAACAATACTAGGCCTAATGACAGTTTTCTATGTGAATTACTTTGTTTTGACTGAAAAGTTTCTTTTCCAACGTAAAACATTCATGTTTTTCATGTATAACATTCTACTTATTCTGGTAATTGGCATTGCAGTACATCTCTGGCAGGAAAACAATATGCAACCTATGCCTCAAAATATGAAATTTAAACACGAGATGATCCCGCAAGGAATTTCATTTCTGTTTAGGGATTTTGTATCGTTAATAATAGTTGCTATGTTGAGTGTCACAATCAAAATGACAGGAAAGTGGTATACCACTGAAGCCAAAAGACAGGAAGAACAAAAAGAACGAACCGAAGCGGAATTAAAAAACCTGAGACAACAACTGAACCCGCATTTCCTGTTTAATACCCTCAATAATATCTATGCACAGATTGCCGTTCATCCGGAAGAAGCACAAAATTCAATGCTTGAACTGAGCAAACTATTACGTTATGTGTTGTATGAAAATACAGAGAATTTCGTTGCTTTGGAACGGGAACTGAATTTCATTCATAATTATGTTGAATTGATGCGAATACGGCTCAATAATGATGTTGATATGAAAATTAACATCGACATAACTGACAGTGAAAAACTGGTAGCACCACTTCTTTTTATTACACTTATTGAAAATGCTTTTAAGCATGGTATAAGTCCTTCATTCCATTCGTTTATTGATATAAACATTCATCAGAATAATGACAATCAACTAAACTGTACAATTAAAAACAGTTATTTCCCTAAAGATGAATCTGATCAAAGTGGCTCCGGGATTGGATTGGAAAATCTGGAAAGAAGACTTGAAATCCTTTATCCTCATAAACACATATTCCGAATTAAAAAAGAGGATCATACTTTTGTTGCCGAATTAATCATTCCCCTTTTACAAACAACCGAAATATGACACTGACTTGCTTTATTATTGACGACGAACCATTAGCTCTTGGATTGCTGGAAAGTTATGTTTTAAAAACTCCTTTTCTTGAGTTGAAAGGTAAGTTTTCTTCGGCTATTGCATCTGTAGAATTAATGCGTTTATCTCCCCCGGATGTAATTTTTCTTGACATTCAAATGGCTGAACTCAATGGAATGGAATTTGCAAAAATAGTACCATCCGAATCAAGGATTATTTTCACTACAGCTTTTGAAAAGTATGCTCTGGCCAGCTATAAAGTTAATGCACTTGAATACTTATTAAAACCATTCAGCTATTCTGAATTTCTTCAGGCTACAGACAAAGCCCTTCAGTGGTCACGACAGAAAACTAAAATTCCTATTGAGGATGAAAAATCTATGCCGGATTTCATATATGTAAAATCAGATTACAGACTTATACAAATTCCTCTATGCAAAATTCTTTATATAGAAGGATTAAAAGACTATCTTAAAATATATCAGGATGGAGATATTCAACCGGTCGTATCGCATATAACAATGAAAGATATGGAAGAGATGCTGCCCAACCAGCAATTTATGAGGGTTCACAGGTCATTTATTGTACAAAAAGACAAAATAAAAGTTGTTGAACATAATCGTATTGTTTTCGGTAAGACATATATTCCTGTTTCAGATACTTACAAAGAATCTTTCCAAAGTTTTCTGGATAAAAAGACATTGATTTAAATTATTTTCATCCTAAATCAAGATGTTTTGCCTGTATTTCTTCGTTTAGGAAAATGGATGCTGAAGAAGTGAATTTTTCTGTTGATTCAGTCGAAAAGTATCTGCAAGTGGAATTCTTCGTGCAGTTTGCATCCATCTCTTGATGACGCGAAAGGTAATCTGCTAAACTGTGGGCAACAATTTCACCCTGAGAAACAACTTTGATCCCTTCAGGAAGACAGGATTTGATTTTCTCCTCTAATAATGGGAAATGAGTACATCCCAACATGATTGTATCTATCATTGGATCGGCATCCATCAGATTCTTCACATTTTTCCTGACAAAATAATCAGCACCTTTCGACAGGTGTTCATTGTTTTCAATCAGAGGAACCCACATTGGGCATGCTTCGGAAGTAACAAATATATCCCCGTTTATTTTTTGGATTTCAAGTGGGTACGAATTAGACAGTACAGTTCCTGTTGTAGCTAATAATCCGATATGATTTGTGCGGGTCATTGTGATTACTGCTTCTACAGTTGGACGAATGACACCCAACACCCTGCGATTTGGATCCATTAATGGCAGATTTCGTTGTTGAATGGTTCGCAGAGCTTTTGCCGAAGCAGTATTACATGCAAGGACCACCAACTGACATCCCATTTCAAACATTTGAGTTACACATTCCAGTGTATATTTATAAACCACTTCAAATGACCTGGTTCCATAAGGAGTCCGGGCATTATCTCCTAAATAAATATAATCATATCCCGGTAATTCTTTTCTGATCTTTTCAAGAATTGTCAAACCTCCATAACCGGAATCAAAGACTCCAATCGGACCAGGAGTAGTTGAATAACCACCAACCTTTAAAGGGGAATTGAGATTAATTCCTGTCAATATTTTTTCTTGAATTGTCATAAACAGTCAATTGTTTTTAATTCTCATTCAAAATTCAGGCTAATTAGTCGAACATCTGTCCGGCATTATTACTCATTTGAACCATACGATCGTATTCAGCAGGTGACAAATCAAGAAAGTAATAGTTTTGAGGATTCATTATTTCTCCTTTGTAATGAACTTCATAATGTACATGCGGACCTGTTGATTTACCGGTACTCCCTACCAAACCAATCACATCACCACGTTTTATCGACTGCCCGATTCGAACTTTAACAGCACTCATGTGCCCATATAACGTAAGATAACCATAACCATGGTTGATTTGAACGCAATTGCCGTACCCTTGTTGCCATCCTGCTGCTATAATTGTTCCGTTGCCTGTTGCGTAGATATCGGTGCCAATAGGAGCTGTAAAATCCATTCCGGCATGAAAACGACGCGTGTGATAAATAGGATCAATCCTCCATCCATAACCGGATGCCATTCGGGTCAGGTTCTTATTCAAAACAGGTTGTATTGCCGGAAGATTAGCCAGCATGGTTTCTTTGTTTTTTGCTAATAGCACTAATTCATCGTATGATTTTGACTGAATGTAGAGTTCCTTTTTTAATTCATTCAATTTTTTGGTGGTCGAAACAACAATTTCAGAATTAGTCATATCAAGCAATTGTGCATAATATTCAGTATTAGCAGAAGAGCCTCTTCGTACTGATAACGGGATAGGGTCTGCCTGGAAAACTACACGGTACAAATTATCATCCCGTTGTTGTAAATCGGACATTACGAATTGAACCTCTTCCAACTGACGTTCCATAACTCTGTATTGAGCTTCCATATGACTTTTATCCTGTCCAAGTTGTTTTTCCTCGGGGGATTGAATCGTTGAAACAAAAATGAAGAAAAATATTATGCCTGAAAAGACTCCTGATAATGCATGAATTAAAAATCTTTTTAGTTTATGACTTATAGTATGTTCGATTTGTTCATAGCTTAATGTCTCGGGATTAAAGTGAAATTTTTTCTTGGCCATAAACAAATTTTAATGTACCTTGATGTTAAAATAAACATGCAAGTTGAAAATTGGTGCATAAAGATACTCAATTAATCAATTCTGAATCAAAATTGATGGGTCTAATCAACTTTTATATCTTCTATTGCTGCAAAAATAATAAATTTGAGCTATTTTTGCAGTCTTTATTTGGGATTATTAACCAAGAAGTATTATTTACTCTCAAGGTTAATATCTCCGGAGTTATGATTTCATGATATTTGTTTTCGGTGATAAGATTTTAATATGTAAATTTGTAAAATTCTACAACATTACAAAATCATATATCCGTTTTAATATTTATCAATAAGATAAATCAGATGAATATACTATATGCAGTTTAATTTTAACTATGTAATCGTAGATATTTAATGATACATTTGTCAATCTACAAAAACTTAAATTTAAGTATCCTGTAATTATTAATTGTTCATTATTAATTATTAATTCCTTAATATCGCATAGCTTATAACAATTTAAATATGACTTCACAAGAAATTCGTCAATCCTTCCTTGATTTTTTTGCTTCAAAAGGGCATAAAATAGTACCTTCAGCACCCATGGTTATCAAAGATGATCCCACACTCATGTTTACAAACGCGGGGATGAACCAATTTAAAAACATAATCCTGGGGAATGATCCCATTAAATATACGCGGGTTGCCGACTCTCAAAAATGTTTAAGGGTAAGCGGCAAACACAATGATCTGGAAGAAGTAGGTCACGATACATACCACCACACCATGTTCGAAATGCTGGGAAACTGGTCGTTTGGCGATTATTTCAAAAAAGAAGCCATTGAATGGGCATGGGAATATCTGGTTGAGGTGTTAAAACTGGATACAGAAAGACTCTATGTTACCGTTTTCGAAGGATACGCTCCCGAAGGATTGGATCGTGATGATGAAGCTGCTACAATATGGGAACAATTTTTACCGAAAAGCCGTATTATTAATGGCAATAAAAAAGATAATTTTTGGGAAATGGGTGATACCGGACCCTGCGGACCCTGTTCGGAAATTCATATTGACATTCGGAACGATCAGGACCGTGCTAAAATTGATGGGCTTACCCTGGTAAACGGAAGTCATCCACAGGTAATCGAAATCTGGAACAATGTATTTATGCAATTCAATCGCAAAGCCGATGGTTCACTTGAAGAATTACCTGCTAAAGTAATTGATACAGGGATGGGCTTCGAACGCTTATGCATGGCATTACAAGGAGTTCAATCGAATTACGACACCGATGTATTTACTCCGATAATAAAGGAAATTGGTCAAATTTGTCACTCTGAATATGGCAAAAACGAACAAACCGACATTGCAATGCGGGTTATTGCCGATCATATACGAACTATTGCATTTTCAATTACAGATGGACAATTGCCCTCGAACGCCAAAGCAGGTTATGTAATTCGGCGTATACTACGTCGTGCAGTTCGTTACGGGTATACCTTTCTAAGCCAACGTTCATCTTTCATGTACAAGCTTGTACCTGTATTATGTGAAAACATGGGAAAAGCATATCCTGAACTTATTTCCCAACGATCATTGATTGAAAAAGTGATAAAGGAAGAGGAAGAATCGTTCCTGCGAACTCTTGAAACCGGCATTCGGTTACTGGACAAAGTAATGGAAGATTCTAAAAAAGAAAACAGGACTGAAATCGCCGGTAAAGTAGCTTTTACTTTGTATGACACCTTCGGTTTTCCTTTAGATCTGACGGAACTGATTCTACGTGAAAATAATTTTACAGTGAATATCGAAGATTTCACAGCAGAAATGCTCAAACAAAAAGAACGTGCCCGTCATGCAGCTGCAACAGAAACAGGCGACTGGATTACAGTCAGAGAAGGCGACTCTACTTTTGTAGGATATGATTATACATCGTGCGAAACTACAATACTTCGATACAGGAAAGTCAAGCAAAAGAATCATGAATTCTTTCAACTGGTACTGTCAAATACTCCTTTCTATGCAGAAATGGGTGGACAAGTAGGTGATAGCGGATTCCTGACTTCTGAAAAAGGAAATATTGAAATTATTGATACCAAAAAGGAAAATAACCTCTCGGTACATTTTACAAATCAATTACCAGAAGATATTACCGAAAAATTTACTGCCACAATTGACACCGTTAAACGCAAAGCAACCGAATGCAACCATACTGCCACGCATTTACTGCATGAAGCATTACGGTCTGTATTGGGCACCCATGTGGAACAAAAAGGATCTTTTGTAAGCCCTGACACCTTACGTTTCGACTTTTCGCATTACCAAAAAATGTCCAAAGAAGAAATTCGTTTGGTAGAACAAATTGCCAATGCTAAAATACGTGAAAACTACCCACTCAGAGAACGTCGTGATACACCCATTGCCGAAGCACAGGCACTTGGAGCTATGGCTTTGTTTGGCGAAAAATATGGTGAAACTGTAAGGGTCATTCAATTTGGTACTTCCACTGAACTCTGCGGTGGAACTCATGTACAGGCTACCGGTGAGATTGGAATGGTACGGATCGTTTCCGAAACTTCCATAGCAGCAGGAGTACGCCGTTTAGAGGCTATTACTGCCAATGGTGTTGAGAATTTACTTGACGTGCAAGAGGACACAATTACTGAAGCACGCGAATTACTCAATAATACGCCGGATTTACTGAATGCAATAAAAAAATCAGTGGACGAAAATAACGAGTTGAAAAAGCAATTGGAAGGTTTCATGCACGAAAAAATAATAGCACTGCGTGACAAACTTATTTTAGAATCTAAAATATTAAACGGAATTAAAACAATTCGTTTTCAATCCGATTTGTCATCCGATGCCATCAAAACACTTGCATTTCAAATCAGGAATATAGTAACTGAAAAGCTTTTCTTTGTTGCCGGGAGTGTTTTTCAGGGCAAACCATCCATTACAGTTCTACTTTCTGACGACTTGGTTGCCGGAGGTTTAAATGCTGTCAACATTGCACGCGAAGCAGCCAAAGAAATTCAGGGTGGTGGTGGCGGACAACCATTCTTTGCATCTGCAGGAGGTAAAAATGCAGAAGGTATCCTCAAAGCAATGGACAAAGCCCTGGAAGCTGTTAGCTAAATTCTTTCGGAGTCAGACACTGTGTAAATATCCGAAACAATCTTCCCGACGGGATGACTTCACTTGTCATTCCGTCTGTTTTTTGTTCTGATTATTTTTTCTATAACAATAATACACATATTAACCAATAAAAAATCAGTTCGCCCAATACGGCCTGCTAAAGAAAAAAGTGAAAATTAAATTTGCAATTTTATTCGTACTCATCCTGTTCATTCAATCTTGTTCAGTAACAAAACAGTCACATAAGGAAATCTTCGCAGAAACAACTATTGTAGACAGAGTATGGGGTATTGACATTTCACATTACCAGGAAATATTCGACTGGGATAAATTAGAACAACAGGAACCGGGCTTTATTTTTTTAAAAGCCTCGGAAGGGAGTACCATTCAGGATTCAAAATACACTGAATACTATAAACGGTTCAGGAAAATGAATATTCCGGTAGGTTCTTATCATTTCTTTACCTACATGACAAGTGGAAAAGATCAGGCAAAAAACTTTCTGTCCATTGCTCAATATCAAAAAGGTGATTTGCCGTTGGTACTCGATGCTGAATTTGCAAAGAAAATGCCGGATAAAGTACATATTCAAAAACATTTATTGGATTTCATGACTGCTATCCATGATAAAACCGGACAATACCCTATACTTTATTGTGCCTATAAATATTACTTGCTTTACCTGAAAGGGAGTCTGTCACCTGAATGTAAACTCTGGATTGTGGATTACAAAAGCAATCCTAACTGCGACTGGATTTTCTGGCAAACAACAGAGAAATACAGGGCTTTAGGAATCAAGGGCTATGTTGATTTTAACCTGTTTTACGGTACTAAAAAGGACTTGAAAAGTCTATTGTATTAAAACATAATAGTTAAATAAAAGTCCATTGAAAGATGTACTTCTTTGTATGAATTATTACTGAAATCAAAAGAGGAACCTCCATCTGGAAGTTCCTCTTCTTTGTAACAATTGTTATTTTTAGTTTCTAGAAACGATACCTCGCTCCAAGACAAATGCCGTCGTAAGTTCCATTAAATGCAGGTACAAAGTAAATACCCGGACGATAATCCAACGATAAAGTCAGAGGAATATCAAATTTATACTCTATTCCTACCTGACCAAGTACCCCAATACTAAAATCACGGTTTGCATGAATATCATTTCCATAATTGAAATTATAAGTCCCAACACCTGCGCCAACACCGGCATACCAATTAAAACCGTCTGCCAGATCAGATAAATCCCAAACCCATTGGTATACACCGTTTAAACCAAAGCCCCAGCTATTCAATCCAAGATCTATCTCTAACCGGTTTTCTTTACTTAGTGGCTGTTGATATGAAATTTCTGCACCACCTCCAAAACCGCCTCCTAAACGAAGTCCTATTGCCTTATTATCTGCCTGTGCACTAAGTGCACTTACCATGCTCACAAATAATGCGAACGTCATAATAATTTTTTTCATATTTATGCTGTTTATTTTATGAAATGAAACTAAAATATATTTTTATGCAAAAGAATTAATAATAAAAGAATTAATACTTTATTCGATCTTAAATAATCTAAGATGAAAATCATTTTACTCACAATTGATCAAAGAATAATCTTATTACCATCCTTAACGGATATTTACTTTATTATTACTTCTCATAAATATAAAATATTACATATAAGTTTAAAAAAAAAGAACTACCATTGTGGAAGTTCTTTTTTTTATACAAATATTAAATTAAAAACGATAACGTAAAGATAAACCATTACCACCGTAATAGGTGTAATAGGAATTAAAAATAGTTGGACGCCAGTCTAACGAAATCTGTAAAGGAATATTGAAATTGTATTCAAGTCCTAACTGACCAACAAATCCAAGTCCTAAGTTTGATGTATAATTACCAACTGATGCACCTAAACCTGCATACCAGTTCAAACCTGTTGCAACTTCATTCAGACCCCAAACCCACTGGTAAACTCCTGTAACCTGTACCCCTGAATTGGAATTGCTCCAGTTATTCAGTCCTAAATCCAGTTCTAATCTGTTCGAATGCCCCAATGCAGTTTGGAAAGTTAATTCACCTCCATTAAACTCATTTGCAAAACGTACACCGATTGCCTTTCCTTCGACCTGTGCATTCATTGCACCAACTAAACTCATAGTAAACACGATCGTAAAAATAATTTTTTTCATACTTCTTTTAATTTTTAAATTGTTGTTTTTGTCAAAACGATTGAAACTAATTTTCAAATTTAAACATAATTGATAAAACTATTGTTCAAAAGCTCTTTTTATTAAAATAAAACTATTTTTATTACTCTTTTATATCTATATTTTAAATCATATTCGAAAATTAAAACAATCCATATGTTTATATTTAAGAACTATCATTCAATTTTTTTGTGCTTTAAACTGAAACAAATGTATTTAAAAAACTGTTTACTAAGAATAAAAACATTAAATTTAAAAATACTAAAAAGTATTTTACTCAATTCTCATCTACCATAAATTTTTAATCATACATTTCCGGATCATTCCGAACCAAACTAAAAAGTAATAAAAGTCTTGATTCTGCAGTTTTCCATACTTACTATATTTTTAATAAACGCAATAAATTTCAAATCCTTTTCATCCAAATAGTAACCTTTATATTTAAAAATAAGAGATTTTACTAATAAAAAAGAATATGTTTCAAGACTGAATTTACATTTAAATAAAAATAAAATTGAGCTTTAATGATTAAGTTGAACTGATTAATAGTTTTACTGAATCAAAAAACACCTTCTCCCGTTTATATTCCCGAAATTAATTATCTTTGCAATCAGTTGATTTTAATTTAAATTTCTATACATAAATGAATAATTTGGTTTTTGTCACCAATAATGCTCACAAGTTAGAGGAAATCAAAGCTATACTTGAACCTCAATTTTCAATTGTCAGTTTAAGTGATCTGAACTGTACTGATGATATTCCTGAAACAGCAGATTCGTTAGAAGGAAATGCATTGTTAAAAGCAAACTACATTCACAATAAATTTGGATTAGACTGCTTTGCAGATGATACCGGTCTTGAAGTTGAAGAATTGGGAGGTGAACCCGGCGTATACTCAGCACGATATGCCGGTGAAGATAACAATTCGGAAAAAAACATGAGTAAATTGTTATCGTTATTGATAAACAAAACGAATCGGAAAGCATGTTTCAGGACTGTTATTGCGTTGATTCTTGAAGGTAAAACGTATTATTTTGAAGGTAAAATTGAAGGTAATATTACTCAGCAACCTCAAGGCAAGAGTGGATTTGGATATGATCCGATTTTTATACCGGAAGGTTATTTATTAAGTTTTGCTCAGTTAAGTGCCGAAGAAAAAAATAAAATCAGTCACAGAGCATTAGCAGTAAATAAATTGATAGCTTTTTTACAAAGTGACAAGGAATAATAGGGTCTGAATATTTATTCAAATAATATTATAAAATAAATAAATTTCATTTTATATTTCATAAAATAAAAGAGTTTTATTTGAGTTATATTCCATTCAGAACAACTATAATATTTATTTTATGTTTTAAAAAAAGCACATATCATTATATGAAAAAAATAATATTCACTACATGTTTGTTACTGTTCATATTCTCTGATACTCTTCAATCACAAGTAGCAATAGGAAAATGGAATACGCATTTTGCATATAACAGTGTTTCACAAATTGCACAATCTGATAACAAAATATATGCTGTAAGTGATGGTGCATTGTTTTCTGTGGACAAACTCGATGGGAATATGGAGTTTTACAGCAAATTAAGTGGTTTAAATGATGCGAATATCTCACGAATAGAGTTTGATAGTGTAAATAAACTATTGTTGATCATTTATCAGAATGGAAACATTGATATCATGGGATCAGGTGGAGTTACAAACATTCCCGACTTTTACAACAAACAAATGAGCACGATCAAAATTGTAAATCAGATACAATTTTACGATAACAAAGCTTATCTGTCCTGTAATTTTGGAATTATAGTTTTGAATATGATTAAAAAAGAAGTATCCGACACGTACTATATCGGTCCAAATGCTTCGGAAGTAAAAGTGCTCAATACAACAGTCAATAAAGGTACAATCTATGCACTCTCTGCATCCACCATATTCAATGCTTCAGTTACAGATACTCATCTTGTCAACTATGAATTTTGGTCAGTAACAAACGGACTACCGGGCAGTGGTAATTTTCAAAAAATAGCTTCTTTTGGAGGGCAACTCATTTTATTACGCGGAGGTTCACTCTACAAACAAGAGAATAACAATTCCTGGACTTCAATTCTTCCAAATATCAATGCAACCGGCTTTAAAATAACCGATGTGAGTTTGAATGTATTTTCCGGGAATACGATTTATCTTATAAATAATAACTTTGATATTACACCAGTCACTAATATTGGGATAGTGAGTGATGCAGAATATGATTCACAAAACAATAAATATTATTTTGCTGCAAATAGTCTGGGAATTATTCCTTATAAAGATGGAACTGTCCAGACACCGATTAAACCCGCGGGACCTGCAGTAAATATCCCCTGGAATATGACATTTGCCGGTAAGAAATTGTTTGTTGTTCCGGGAGGTCGCTGGTCAGCTCAAAATTCAACTCCGGGTGCTGTAATGATGTACGAAAATGGAACATGGACCAATATACTAGGCAGTACAATTCAAGCTCAAACAGGGCGCCCTGTTTTAGACTTTATGAACGTAGCGGTAGACCCTATCGACAATAAACATTTCTTTGTTACATCCTATGGAAATGGATTATTCGAATTTCGGGATAATATTTTTTTTAAGTTGTATAATGAATCGAACAGTACTATTAATTCAATTTTTCCGGGTGATCCGGGATATATGCGTATAGATGGTGCTATTTTTGATCAAAGTAATAATCTGTTTCTTACAAATACAAGTGTATCCTATGGTATAAAAGTTTTGCAATCAGATGGGACATGGACTCAACTTTATTATCCAGGTACAAATTCGAAGCCAACATTAGGTAGAATTACGATTTCAAATCAAAATCAAAATGAAAAATGGATTCCTTCTGTTCGTTCTAAACCAGGAATTGCTATTTTTGATGATAATGGGACAATAAAAGATCAGTCGGATGACAAATCAGTATTTATTTACCCATTTATTTTTCCAGAACAAGATAATAATGGTCAAACAGTATTAGTATCAGTTTTTCCTTCTGCATTGAATACTATTGTACAGGATAAAAATGGAATCATGTGGGTTGGAACAGACATTGGTCCTTTTCTTTTTAGTAATCTGTCAAAAGTATATGATTCAGATTATACCTGTTCGAGAGTTAAAATATCACGAAACAACAGTACGAATTACGCTGATTATTTATTGGTTAGCGAAAACATACAAGCAATTGCCATCGATGGAGCTAATCGTAAATGGTTGGGAACTAAAAGCTCAGGTGTATATTTAATGTCGGAAAACGGACAGCAGACAGTTCAACACTTTACAGTATCAAATAGTCCGTTACTTTCAAATAATATAATGTCAATAGCTATTAATCCCTTAACAGGTGAAGTATTCTTTGGAACTGATCAAGGAATTGTATCATACCAAAGTGATGCAAATGAAGCAGGTAATACTTTTGGGGATGTTTATGCTTATCCTAATCCAGTGCGTCAAGGCTATACAGGTGTTATCACCATAACTGGTTTAATGAATAATACTCAAGTAAAAATTACAGACATTAGTGGAAACCTTATTTGCCAAACCGTTTCAAATGGTAGTTTAGCAATATGGGATGGTAAAGATGTACATGGTCGTAAAATGAATACCGGAATCTATCTTGCAATTTGTGTCAATACTGATGGAACTCAGAATGCAATTACAAAAATCCTGGTAATTAACTAAGTTTTCATTTATGAAAACCCGAATCTATTGGATTGATTCAGCTAAAGCATTATGCATCTTTTTAGTTGTATTAGGGCACGCACACATACCTTTATCTTTCAAAAGTGACATTTATGTTTTTCATATCCCGCTTTTCTTTTTTATATCCGGATTGTTTTTTTCGTTTGAAAAATATCCTGACTACAAATCTTTTTTAAAAAAAAGAATTTTTCAATTAGTTATTCCTTATTTTTTTTTCAACATATTTACTTATATTTTTTGGGTATTTATTGGTCGAAAAGTTGGTGATGATGCACATTTATTAATTAGCCCTTTTAAACCACTTGTAGGGATTTTCTTTGGAACTGATGCTGATCATTATTTAGAACATTGTGCACCTTTATGGTTCCTGGCTTGTCTGTTTACAGTTGAAAATTTATATTATCTTGTTTTCAGGAAATTTAAAAAAAACATATCGATAGTTTTAGGTTTTATTGCTTTTGCAATAATTGGTTTTTTGGATTATAAATTTAACCCAATAAGGTTTGGATGGGGACTAAATGTAGCATTTGTCATGGTTGTATTTTATGGTATTGGATCGTTGTTAAATTCAAACCTCTTTAATTTAAATAAAATAAAAACAGTATCATGGTTTTATGTTTTAATTTTTTCAATTTTAATAGTATTGACCATTGCAAAAATAAATGGTAAAATTGAAGTTTCAGTTGACTATTTTGGTAATTATTTTTATTTTTTTGTAGGTGCTTTAGCCGGGATCACATTAGTAATTTCTGTAGCTTTTTTTATTGAAAGAATATTCGGACATATTTTACTTTTACAATATATCGGAAGAAACACACTTATAATTTTAGGATTACACATATTTGCTGGTAGTATTGCTAAGGGTATAACTTATTTTATATTTAATCTACCACTTTCAATATTTGAAATTGAATGGGTTGCAATAATTTATAGTGTATTTTGCATAATCATACTTATCCCTGCAATGATGTTTATGAATAAATATATGTCATTTGTAATAGGCAAAAATAAATTATGAAAATAAATCATAAAAGTAATTTTCATTTTTTTTTATTTCTTTTTTTATGTATAGTTTGGGTTGGTCTCTTTTTCATATTACCTGATTTTTTGGACAATCCTACGAAGGGAATATCAGGAATTATAATTCTAATTTTTCATTGGGGATTAATATGTCTGGCAACCTTTTTATTGATTTATATTGCAGCTATAAATAAATATTTTTTTGCAATATTCTTTCCTGTTTTCACATTATTAGGGTCTATTTTGGCATTTTACCGGTATGCTTATAAAGCAACTTTAACTACCATGCTAATTGATGCAACTTTACATAATGATTTACGTACAACTCTTGATGTTATATCCTTGCCATTAATTTTTTTCATTGTAGGATGTTTATTAATATCAGGTTTAATAATATGGATAAGGATAAAAAAGATTTCAATAAAACATGTGTTTTTGAATTATGCAATTTCAATTCTACTTTTATTCAGTGTGTTATCTGTAAATGAAAGAGTAAGAACAAGTATTATGCAACGTTTTCCATTCTCAATTTACGATAAATTTGTAGAATATCAGAAACTTCAAAATACTATATCTATCAATAGAATCAATCCAGACCCGAAAGTTTCATATAACAATGTTGATTCTTTGATTGTTGTATTTGTAATCGGTGAATCTTTAAGAGCAGATCACTTGTCTTTAAATGGGTATAACCGATTGACCAACCCACGTTTAACAGCCCGTAAAAACATCTTTTCATTTCCACATATTTTATCGGAATACACAAATACTAATCGCAGTTTACCTCACATACTAACCCGTGCAGATAGTGCTCATACTGAACGCGCATTTAAAGAAACTTCTTTTGTACCATTATTTAAACAATGTGGATTTACAACAGCTTGGATAACAAATCAGGACCCTGCTGATACGTATGTCGGATTTATGAAAGAATGTGATAAGATAATGTATTGTCATCCTGAAAAGTCAGTATATAATTATAATGAATGGCTTGATGAAGACCTATTCCCTTTAACAAAAAAAATAATGGAACTCAAATCATCAAAAAAATTGATAATTTTACATACTATAGGAAGCCATTGGTATTATAACAATCACTATTCAAAACCATTTGAGAAGTTCAAACCAATTACTACCAGTAGAATCATATTACAATGTTCTCCACAAGAAATAATCAATTCATATGATAACACTGTTGTTTATACAGATAATTTTTTGGATCGTTTGATAAAACAACTTGAAAACAAAAAAGCTATATTAATTTATCTTTCAGATCATGGCGAAACTTTAGGTGAAGATGGTACCTGGCTTCATGCCGGAGACAATAATGCATCTAAGAACCCCGCTTGCATAATATGGTATTCTGATATTTATAAAAAAGCATTTCCTAATAAATCTGAAGGAATAAAGGAAAACAAGAATAAATTTATTCGTACAGATTTTTTATATCATAGTATATTAAGCGCAGGGAATATACCTTCTAAAACCATTAATTCCAAGCTCAATATATTCAATAAGTGAAAAATATAAAATCAATTTAATTATGATTTCAACTTTTAATTTGCAACATATTCTTTCAAAAAGATCATTTTGGATTGTATTAATTTGTTTAGGACTAATTTGCAAATTACTTTTAATACCTGTAAAAACCGGTGATTATATAGGATTTATAGAGCCCTGGCTTAAATTCATTAAATCTCATGGATATTTTTCATCATTACAATATGGTTTTTATGATTATACACCATCCTACATTTATATTCTCGTTATACTTGCTAAAATCGGGTTAAACCCACTTTATTCAGTTAAAATTGTTTCAATTATTTTTGAATATCTTACAGCATTTATAATTGGGAAAATTGCTTTTCAGAAATATAAAAACAATCAGGTTATTTGGATAGCTTTGGCAGTTATTCCATTGTTGCCTTCAGTTATATTAAACAGTTCGTACCTTTCACAATGCGATTCTATTTATACAACTTTCGTAGTATCAAGTATTTTATTTATTCTAAAAAAAAATCAATTAATATCAGTCATGTGCTTAGGAATTGCATTTGCTTTTAAAATGCAAACTGCTATAATATTTCCTTTCTTTTATATTCTAATGCTAAGAGGGAAAATAAATTGGTATTATTTTCTAATGATCCCTTTTGTTTTTGTTATTAGTATAATACCAGCCTGGGCATACGGCAGATCATTTTTAGATCTTATAAATGTATATTTATCCCAAACAGATCATTACCATTTTCTCACATTGAATTTTCCAAACCTATACATTTGGATCAGCAATAATTATTATGAATCTGTAAAAATTGCAGGAATGATTTTTACGGCATTAATTATCTTAATAATCGGACATTTCTTAGGTAGTAAAAAAATTATGTTTTCATTTGAAATCTGGATTAAACTCGCTTTTTTAAGTGCTATTATAGTTCCGTTCATTTTACCTGGAATGCACGAACGTTATATGTATTTAGGGGATGTTCTTGGTGTATTATATTATTTAGTTATCCGTAAAAATATTCATTTACCTATAGGGATTTTGCTGGTTTCATTTTATTCATATATTCGATGTTCCAGATTTAATGAAATATTACCCATGGAACCAGCATTCGCAGTATATTTGTCGGTTATAGCATTTTCAACTATCGATTTTATTAAAAGTTTAAAGAATGAATCCAATTTTACAAAAGAATAAAAGCAACATCATATTCTTGATTTTAATAGTGTTTGTGTATGTGTTGCTATCAATTATTTCTATAAATAACTGTTATTTTTGGGATAATATTCAACAGATTTCAAATGAAGCTCATTGGTTTTATTTGAATGATTATAAAACGATGTTAATGCCTGACATTGCAGGTGCCGAAATTACTGCAACAGGCTATCACCCCCCATTAATGGGAATTATGACAGCAGCTTTATGGAAAGTTTTAGGGTATAAACTTTGGGTATCCCATGCTTTTATACTAATGTGGGCAATTGTTTTAATTTTTAATTTATGGAAACTAATTCGTATACTTTTTTCAGAGAATTATGCAGGTTGGGTGATGTTGATAGTTTTAATAGAACCAACTCTGCTGACCCAGTTTGCAATTGGGTCACCTGATTTTATTCTATTTACTGCTTTTGTAATTTGTCTCCGGGGAATATTAGAACGCAAAATGTTGGTACTATCCGTTGGAATATTTTTTCTTTGTTGTATTAACATGCGAGGAATATTTGCAGGTGCAATATTATTTTTTGTGCATTGTTATTATAGTTATCTTCAAAAAAATGATAATCAAAATCTTCGTTTATTTTTTAAAACTCTATTACCTTATCTTCCAACCTTTATCCTGTTAAGTGTATATTTTGTATATTATTTCACCGAAAAAGGGTGGTTTTTCTCAGGCTCTCAGGATACCGCACATTATTCCATACCAAATGAATCCGGTAAAATCATAAGACATATCGCTGAATTCGGACTTAGATCAATTGAAAATGGTCGTATTTTAATTTGGTTAACTGGTATATATATTGCATTTTTGACTTATAAATCCAAAGTAAAATTAACTCTGCACGAAAAAGTACTTTTATCATTTTTTCTTCTTCTTACCGGTTTATATGTTCTTTTTATTTTCATTACTCAAATGCCTTTATCTGCGAGATACTTTATGCCTCAGTTTTTCTTGCTGACTATATTGACCCTTTTAGGAATTTTTAAATTTTACAATAAGCATAAAATTAATTTTTTTTTAATCTTAATTATTTGTTTTGAATTAACCGGCAACTTATGGATTTACCCTGAGAAAATAGCCAAATCCTGGGATTGTACGCTTGCTCATTTACCTTATTATGAATTGAGAAAAGAATGCTTTAATTATATTGATGGTGAAAAATTAGACTATAACGATATTTCTGGAGGATTTTGCATACATGGGAAAAGAGATTTTATCGAATTAAATAAAGTCAATAAAACTGTGGGCTCAGATAATAATAAAAAATACTTTATCTATTCAAATATATCGAATGTTGTTGATTCTATGTCAGATGCACTTCATAATACTAAAAACTGGACGCCAATAAAGCGTTTTGAAAAGTGGCCGGTTTTCATTACAATTTACAAGAATACAATGAATCAAGGAAATGAGAAGCCATGACACATCACAAATCGCTGATTCAATTTATAAAATTTGGAATTGTTGGAATTTTCAATACACTTCTTACGGCATTAACCATTTGGATACTTTTAAAAGTATTCCATTGTTCTGATTATCTGTCAAATTTATCAGGATACATTATTGGGTTAATAAACAGCTTTATATGGAACCGGAAATGGACTTTTGAAAGTAAGGCAAAAGTAAGTGTTACGATTTTTAAATTTATGGTTACCTTTGCTATCTCTTATTTATTCCAGTTAGGCAATTTGTATCTGTTATTACATTTCACTCATATTGATCCGTATCTTTGTCAGCTGTTGTCAATCACAGTTTATACTGGCATAAATTTCATATTAAATAAGTACTATACTTTTAAAACTAATCCCGAATGAATAAATCCCTAAGTATTATCGTTCCATGTTTTAATGAGCAAGAAGTTATAATTGAAACGCATAAAAGAATTAAATCTGTTCTTCATAAATTAGAATTCACCTCCGAAATTATTTTTATTAATGACGGAAGCACTGATAATACTGATCAGTTGCTTTCAGAACTTTCTAAAACAGATAAAAATATAAAAATAATATCATTTTCCAGGAATTTTGGACATCAAAGAGCTGTAACTGCGGGGTTGAATCATTGCAATTCGGATATGGCTGTTATAATTGATGCTGATTTACAAGACCCCCCTGAATTAATTCCTGAAATGATTAAAACCATGGAGGATTCTAATTCGCAAGTTGTATACTGTGTTCGCAAATCCCGTAAAGGGGAAGGTCCTTTCAAAAAACTGTCAGCAAAAGCATTTTATAGGTTGCTTAACTTTTTCTCAGAAGTTAAACTACCTGTGGATACAGGTGATTTCAGGCTGGTTGATAAGAGTATCATCCGCGAATTCAATCAAATGCACGAAAAAGGAAAATACATTCGTGGTCTGGTATCGTGGATCGGCTTTAAGCAGGTTCCATTCTATTATGAAAGAGAAGCACGATTTGCGGGTGAAACCAAGTATCCGTTTTCTAAAATGATTAAATTAGCAACAACATCTTTGCTTTATTTTTCAACAAAGCCCTTAAAGCTGGCAACTGCATTTGGATTCCTCTCAGTTGCCGTTTCTTTAATTCTGGCTGTATGGTCCGTCTTAGGGAAGATAATGGGTTATACACATGCAAATTCAGGTTGGACGTCATTATTCGTGCTTATAATATTCTTTGGCGGGGTACAATTACTAACAATTGGAATTGTTGGTTCGTATATTGGTAATCTGTTTGACGAAATAAAAAACAGACCAGAATATATTATCGATAAAAAAGTAAATTTTGAATCAAAAGAAAATGACAAATAAAAATAATCGAATAAAATCAGAATTCTATTTTCATGTACTTCCTGAAAAACTTAACTGTGCTCAGGCAATTCTGAAGGGATTTCAAAATGAATTTAATATTTCGGATCCGGAGATTGAAGAAAATCGGGCATTGGGAGGAGGACGAACACAAAGTGGTATTTGTGGAGCATTATATTCTGCAAACAGGCTTTTAAGTCAGGCAGGTAAACCAGATATTACAATTGAATTCAATGCACGTGTTGGTGCGATACATTGTTTGGAAATCAAAAAATTAAAAGTTCCATGTATAAATTGTGTGCGAATCGCGGATGAGTTGTTGGAAAAACAAATGAAGTAGCACTTTCGCCCTACTTCTTATTAATCAGATTCATAAATTCCTCACGGGTTTTAGCTTGTTCAAAAACACCTGTAAAATCGGATGTTGTAGTAATAGAATGTTGTTTCTGAACACCACGCATTTGCATACATAAATGCTGAGCTTCAATGATTACCATCACTCCCATTGGATTAAGCGTTTTTTGTATGCATTCTTTTATTTGAGTAGTCATACGTTCCTGTACCTGCATTCTGCGTGCAAAAACTTCGACAATCCTTGCTATTTTACTTAATCCGGTAATCTGTTTATTTGGAATGTATGCAATATGCGCTTTTCCAAAAAACGGTAGCATATGATGTTCACACATCGAATAGAAATCAATATCCTTTACAATTACCATTTGACGATAATTTTCAGTAAACATTGCTGAGCGAATTATATCTTCAGGAATTTGTTCGTAACCCTGCATTAAAAACTGTAATGAACGGGCTACCCGTTCAGGAGTTTTAAGTAAGCCTTCACGCTCAACATTTTCACCTAAAAGTTGAATAATCTGTTTGTAATGTTCAGCAATCTGTTCTGTTTTAACTGCATCAAAAGGAACCGGCTGATTGATATTAAAATCCATTGTATTTTTATTTAGAAGCTGAAATGAGTATTTGTTCCCGAACGATATAAATTTCACTTTTCAAAGAAGGAAAAGCCTCAACTAATTTGGAACGGAATGTTTGTGCCTGAGCGCGTGAAATAAAATCGCCTACTCTTACTTTCCAGAAAGGAGATGAATAATTAACATAAACGGTTTGATCCGGAAAAATTTCCCGTATTTGTTTTTCTATTTTAAATGCATCATTTTTTGCAACACGTTGAACATTGCTCGAAAAAACCTGAACTCTGTATCCATTTGTTGTACTTAGATCCTGAGTATTATTCGAATTCTTCCTATTAGTCAACAATTGTTCAATTCTTTTGTCCTGATGAATTACTACAGTTGCGCTTGTTGATGAATCAGTTATAGATAGTGTTTCAAAAATATTGTTAGTTTTCGATTCCTGATTTTGTTGAGCCTGTAAAAAACTTACAATTAGTAATAAAGATACAACAAACGTAAAATCTTTCCTTTTCATATTTAGATTTTTTTTAGGGTGCAAAGTTATACAAATGTAACGGTTTTTCAGACAGTTCATACTAATTTGTTGCTATTTTGTTGCTAATTAATTCTGTAAAATTCTAATAGTCAATTTTTATGATAATATTTTTAATACTTACTAATCGTAAATAAATACTTAATGCTTATCTTTGCTTTATTTTTTTTATTACACTTCTATGTCAAAAATCAAAATCGCTATAATTGTTGCCGGTGGAGCAGGTATCCGAATGCAAGCTCCAATTCCCAAACAATTTATCGAATTACAGGGGAAACCAATTTTAATGCATACACTGGAATCATTTCATCGATATAGTGGTGCCATTCAACTTATTTTAGTGTTGCCGTCTGTTCAAATTAATTTTTGGAAAGAACTTTGTACAATCCATTCATTTAATATTCAACACCAAATTGTTATTGGTGGAAAAACCCGTTACGAATCAGTAAAAAACGCTCTGAAGATTATACAAATTAAATCACTTGTTGCAGTTCATGATGGTGTGCGACCATTTGTCAGCAATGATACGATAGCCCGTTGTTTTGAAGAAGCAGAAAACCATGGATCCGCAATTCCTGTCATGAATCTGGAGGAAAGTATCCGTCATATAACAGAAAACAGCAGTGAATCAATAGACAGAACGGCTTATAAAATCGTACAGACACCACAGGTTTTCGATAGTGAGATTCTTAAAAAAGCATATGAACAAAACTTTTCCGCAATGTTTACTGATGATGCATCAGTTGTTGAAGCCTCGGGTATTGAAATTCATCTGGTGGAAGGAAACCGTGAGAATATAAAGATTACGACAGGCTTTGACCTCGAAATAGCAGAAACAATATTAAAATCCAAAAAGTTTAAAGCCTGAAAAAAACACGATGGATTCCAATCAAAAAAATATACACTGGCTTGATACCTTACGCACTTTAGCATTGATTGGAGTCATTATTATACATGTTTCCACACCAACCGTAAAAATGATATACGGAAAGAATATGGAGTTCTGGTGGATTGGAAATATACTCGATAGTGCAGTCAGGTTCTCTGTCCCGTTGTTTTTGATGTTAAGTGGAGCAACCATGTTGGGAAAGGAATATAAGTCGGGTGAATTTTATAAAAAACGTATTTTAAGAGTACTTATTCCGTTCTTGTTTTGGATGGCAGTATATTGGATTTACCGATGGTTAATGCTTGAACCGGTGCGGAAACCTGAAACTTTTAATGGAATATTGCAATGGGGCCGCGATTTATTTTTGAAAGAAGGAATATCAAAGCATTTCTGGTATATTTATATGATCTTATTTATTTACCTCTTTATTCCATTCATTGGAAAAGAATTACGGAATATAAAAAAAACAGTGATATTAATTCTCTTAATGATATGGGCTGTGCTGACTTTCATTTGCATGGATATTCCGTTAAATCTATATAATTGGTCAGGTGAATATCTAAGTAAGATCTTTGGTTATTTCCTGTATTCAGGATATTTGGTATTAGGTTTTTTCCTTAGTAAATTATCAACTGATTCAAAGAAAATAAAATATTTTGCTTTGTCATTTTTCATCTTAAGCATTTTCATATCAGCAGTTTCTACTTACATTTTAAGCATGCATACGCACAGACTTAACCTGAGAATGTATAGTTATCTAAATATTAATACAATCATTCAGTCTATTTCTATTTTCATATGGTTTAAAGATTCTGTTATCAAAAATAAGATCTTATCGATTCTTCAACGATTAATAAGTAACTATAGTTATGGTATTTATCTTGTTCACATTCTTGTTATAGGAGTATTCTTTAACAATGGAATTTTCTGGACTATGGCACATCCGTTAATTTCATTGCCCTTAGTAACTTTGATGACTTTAATTACTTCGTTTATAATTATTTATATATTGAGAAAAATACCTTTTGGCAAATATATTTCGGGTTAAAACAGAATGGATTTACTGACAGACATAAAATTTCTACCTGGAGTTGGACCGAAAAAAGCGGATCTTCTCAGCAAAGAGCTTGGCATTCACAATGTCGATGATTTATTACGTCATTACCCTTACAAATATGTGGATAGGAGCCGGTTTTATTATTTGCACGAAATAGCCGAAGATATGCCTTTTATTCAGGTTAAAGGTCAGATTGTACGATTTGAGAAAGTGGGTGAAGGTCACAATCAACGACTAACTGCAATTTTCACAGATGGCAATGGAACGATTGAATTAGTGTGGTTTAAAGGAATTAAATATATTATTGATAAATATCATACAAAAATTGAGTATGTTATTTTTGGAAAACCATCTGCATTTAACGGTCGTTTTAATATTGTTCATCCTGAAATAGAAATTGCTTCTCAACTTCCACCTTCGGAACAAATGGGATTACAACCATTTTACAATACATCTGAAAAAATGAAAAGTAGTTTTCTGAATTCCAGGACAATTCAGAAAATCATTTTTCCATTGATTCAAAGTATTAAACCCGGCATTCCCGAAACTCTACCTGCATACTTATTGAAAAAATTCGCTTTACTGAATCTGACAGATTCGTTGGTGAATATTCATTTTCCTAAAAATGCCGATGCACTGAACAAAGCACGGCAAAGATTGAAATTTGAAGAATTATTTTATATCCAGTTGAATATTCTCCAAAAAACCAAATGGCGTGATCAGCATTATAAAGGATTTGTATTCGGTAAAATAGGGCCTGTTTTCAATACTTTTTTCAAAGATAATTTACCTTTTGAATTGACAAATGCCCAAAAACGTGTTTTACGAGAAATACGAATTGATGTAGCATCCGGTAGACAAATGAACCGGTTGTTGCAGGGGGATGTAGGTAGCGGGAAAACATTAGTGGCACTTATGGCTATGTTAATGGCTGTGGACAATGGTTTTCAGGCTTGCATCATGGCACCTACCGAAATTTTGGCTAACCAGCATTTTGTCAGTCTGAAAGAATTTTTGGGTGATCTGGGAGTACATGTTGATTTACTCACCGGTTCAACCCGACCTAAAGACAGGATCATCCTTCATGAGAAACTACGCAACGGGGAGTTGAACATTTTAATCGGAACTCATGCATTGATTGAAGATGTTGTACAATTTGCCAATCTTGGCTTAGTGGTGATCGATGAGCAACACCGGTTTGGAGTGGAACAACGTTCGAGACTTTGGAAAAAAAGTGAACTTTTGCCTCATATTTTAGTCATGACAGCAACACCCATACCAAGGACTCTGGCTATGACAGTATATGGTGATTTGAGTATTTCGGTCATTGATGAACTTCCTCCGGGACGAAAACCAATTCAAACTTATCATTATTATGAAAATAAACGACAAGCATTAAATGGTTTTATTGCCAAACAAGTTGAAGCAGGACGGCAAATTTACATAGTTTATCCGCTGATTCAGGAATCTGAAAAAATTGACTTACAGAATCTCGAATCCGGATTTGAATATATTAGTGAAACATTCCCGAATTACAACATTAGCATGGTTCACGGGAAGCTAAAAGCAAAGGAAAAAGAGTTTCAAATGCAGAAATTTGTACGGGGCGAAACTCAGATAATGGTTGCCACAACTGTAATTGAAGTAGGAGTAAATGTCCCGAATGCTTCTGTAATGGTAATTGAAAGTGCCCAACGTTTTGGGTTGTCTCAACTGCATCAATTACGTGGCAGGGTTGGACGTGGAGCTGAACAATCATACTGTATTTTACTTACCGGATTTAAATTAGCTACTGAAACACGAAAACGAATGGAAATAATGGTACGCACGAATGATGGCTTTGAAATATCAGAAGCAGATCTGAAACTTCGCGGACCGGGTGATATGGAAGGGACACAACAAAGCGGGTTACCTTTCGACCTTAAAATTGCTAATCTGGCTCAGGATGGTAAAATGCTTGAAATTGCCCGTCGTGTTGCACTTGAGATTCTTGAAACTGATCCACAACTTGAAGAGATTGAAAACAGGGTAATGGCAAATCAATTAAAAAAAATGAAAACCAATACCTTAAATTGGGGTTCAATAAGTTAATAATATAGAACTTTCTTTGTATGCAACCATCATTTTTTTAATTTTGGACAGCAATTAGTATAAACAGACTTTAAAACCTCTAAAAACATGGAAAAAACACTTGTAATTATTAAACCCGGTGCAATTCAAAGAGGATTGACAGGTGAGGTAATTCATCGCTTCGAACGTAAAGGTTTGCAATTGTGTGGAATTAAAATGATGCAACTGAATGATGCAATACTTGCGGATCATTATGCACATTTGGTTCAACGTCCCTATTTTAAACGAATAAAAGATTCTATGATGATTACTCCGGTTATTGTATGTTGCTGGAAAGGACTGGATGTGGTACATATTGTTCATGAAATGGCAGGAAAAACAAATGGAAGGGAAGCTGCTTTCGGAACTATTCGGGGTGATTTTAGTATAAGCGTTCAGGAGAATATCATTCATACTTCCGACACAGTTGAAAATGCGAAAGAGGAGTTATCACGATTTTTTACTGACAATGAAATTTTTGAGTTCGATCAGGCTGGATTGAACTATTTATATGCAAACGATGAAATTTAGGGGTTGATTTTTTCTACATTGAATAATAAATTTTGCATATAAAATATGCATTTCTAAAAGTCTTTTATGCCTTCTTCATTCAAATATTATTTTACTATAATCACATTTTTCCTCTCTTGTTTAGGGTGCTTTTCTCAGCACACAAAATTTTCACTTATCCCCAAAAAAGATTCCATCAACGTTTATCGTGAAATGTTGAATGATAATTCGGATGATTTAATGGAAAATCATCCTGCGGATGATATTTACAACAATATCTGGACAAGTGATCATGTTAATCCATATAAAATATCAGTAGACAAAATGCCGGATTCTGTCCGGATTGATTGTTCAAATTTTGTTGTTCCTGTTCGTGGAGCTGTTACTTCGGTATTTGGTCCCAGACGATACAGGTTTCATTATGGCACAGATCTGAGATTAAATATAGGCGATTCTGTTCGAAGTGCTTTTTCAGGTAGAGTCAGGATTATTGACTATGAAGCCCGTGGTTATGGCAATTACATTGTGATTCGACACAATAATGGGTTGGAAACAGTATATGGTCACCTTTCAGCAGTATTGGTATCCATGAACCAGAATGTTAAAGCCGGGCAACTGATTGCCTATGGAGGAAATACAGGACATTCCACAGGTCCTCATTTGCATTTTGAAATGCGATATATTGGGAATGCTATAAATCCTGCACATGTTATTAATTTTATTACAGGCCTTGCTAATGAACGATACTATTTAATAACTAAAAAACAATCGTTCTATTATCAACATGAAAGCAAGGTAACATCATCAGCAAAATACTATTTAGTTCGGAAACACGATGTTTTATCAAAAATTGCTGCCCGTAACGGTACTAACGTAAAAACTTTGTGTAGATTAAACGGGATAAAACCAAAGACTCATATAAAACCCGGTATGCGGTTACGTGTTAGATAGATTTGACGACTTTCCATGTTGATTATGTTTTGACTATAACTGAAAAGTTGTCAAATCTTATTCATCAACAAAAAAACCGCTTTCATTTTCATGAAAGCGGTTTTTTTATAATACAAATTTCAAAATTATTAATATCTGTAATGTTCAGGTTTGTATGGTCCCTTTGCATCAACTCCTATATAAGCAGCCTGCTCAGGTGTAAGCACAGTAAGTTTCACACCCAATTGTTCCAGATGCAAACGGGCAACTTCTTCATCAAGATATTTCGGTAAACGATATACATCTACAGCATAATCCTTAGTAAATAGTTCAATTTGTGCAAGTGTTTGATTGGTAAATGAATTACTCATAACAAACGAAGGATGGCCTGTGGCGCAACCTAAGTTCACCAATCGTCCGTCAGCGAGCAGTAAAATACTGTGACCATCAGGAAAAATGTATTTATCTACCTGAGGCTTAATATTTACTAATTTTATTCCGGGTGATTTCTTTAGTTTTTCTACCTGAATTTCATTATCAAAGTGACCGATATTACAAATGATAGCTCCGTCTTTCATTTTTTCAATATGTTCAATTCGGATAATATCCCTGTTTCCTGTTGTTGTCACGTATAAATTTCCTTCGGCTAATGCATCTTCAATAGTCGTTACTTTAAATCCTTCCATAGAAGCCTGCAAAGCACATATCGGATCTATTTCGGTAACAATGACACGTGCACCATAAGCCAACATTGATTTTGCACAACCTTTTCCTACATCTCCATACCCACAAACAACCACAACTTTACCAGCCAACATAATGTCGGTTGCACGTTTAATTCCATCTGCAAGTGACTCACGACATCCGTATAGATTATCAAATTTCGATTTTGTAACCGAGTCATTCACATTAAATGCCGGGAATAATAATGAGCCTTCCTGCAACATTTGATACAAACGGTGAACTCCGGTAGTAGTTTCCTCAGATACACCACGAATTTCAGGAATCATACGCGACCAGATCGTACTGTCTTCTTTCAATACATCTTTTAAAATAGCAAAAAGCAAACGTTCATCATCACCATCGGCTTGTTTGTCCAGAACAGAGGAATCTTTTTCGGCTGCTCCACCAACATGGATCATCATAGTAGCATCTCCACCATCGTCAACTATTACATTTGGTCCTTTATGACCATCAAAAGTAAGAGCCTGAAGCGAACACCACCAGTATTCTTCGAGAGTTTCGCCTTTCCATGCAAAAACTGGAACTCCGGTAGCTGCTATTGCTGCAGCAGCATGATCCTGAGTTGAATATATATTACAACTACACCATCGTACTTCTGCACCAAGTTCAACCAAAGTTTCAATTAATACTGCCGTTTGAATGGTCATATGAAGTGAACCCATGATACGGGCATTTTTTAATGGTTTATCCTGACCATATTTTGTCCTTAAAGCCATGAGTCCCGGCATTTCTTTTTCAGCAAGTTCAATTTCTTTTCTTCCAAAGTCGGCCAACGACATGTCTGCTACTTTATATGGCAAAGTGCTAAATAATTCTGTTGTATTCATATCTATTTTAAGTGTTTGATTTTATTCTTTATGTACCTGAAACGGGAGGACAAAGGTACAAATTTTCAATGGAAATATATATCTTTGTGGACAATAAATAATTAAGCACTTAAAATCGACAGTAATTAATTAAGGCGAATGTAAATCTAAACATTTGAAAAAAAACAAATAAAAAAATTAATTGAATGATTTCAATTATTTAAATTCTGATCTATTCATTACTGCAAGTAACAAGATAAAACATTTAATTTATACTCAATGATTGACAGTAAGATAAAGTAAAACAGAAAAATCATATTCTTCAGGATTATAATTCACATAAAGCATAAATTCGTTGAAATGAAAAGTTGAAATTTTATAAAAATTAATATCATGTTCATCGATATACATACTCATAGATCTGTTGATCAGGTTAATATTTCAATCCATAATCTCACTTTCGATAAAGCGGATATTCTATTTTCGAAGAATGAAAAGTGTTTATACTCTCTTGGATTTCATCCCTGGCATGCTGACGAATACTCTGAAGAACTTATAACTAAATTGAATGTTTGGATTCATGAGGGCAGAATTGCTATTATTGGCGAATGTGGACTTGATAAAAACAGCATGTTTCCATTTGAGATGCAACTTAATGTTTTTGAAAAACAAATTATTCTTTCCGAATATTCCAAGACACCTATGATCATTCATTGCGTAGGTTGTTTCAATGAATTACTGGAATTAAAAAAAAGGATCAATCCTCACCAACTTTGGATAATACATGGTTTTAGAGGCAAACCCGAACTGGCAAAACAACTTTTAAATGCAGGTTGCAGTTTATCTTATGGTGAACATTTCAATCCTGAAAGTATTCGGGTCACTCCTATCGACCAATTATTTGTTGAAACAGATGAAAGTTTGTTATCCATCACTGAAATTTACCTCACCATATCGAAAATTAAAAAATGTAAACCAGAAGAATTAAATGCCGGTAAAAACTTAATTAAGTCAATTATGCATCAAAGAATCTGATATTTACTGTTAAAAGAATAATCCTTTATCTTTATAAATTTTAAAGCAAGTAAACACCATACGTTTTTTTTGTATCTTTGCCAGTCGTTTAAAATTTAACATTGAAATGAAAAAAATATCTTTAATCCTCCTGCTTTTTGTACTTACTCCAGTAGTTTTTTCTCAAGGATTTTCGTCTTTGCAACAGCGCAAACTGACGAATGCACTTACCGCAATTTCAAATTTATATGTCGACAGTATCAATGACAAAAAAATAGTTGAAACAACTCTTGAGACAATATTAAGAGATTTGGATCCACATTCGTTGTATATTCCAAAAGAGGAAGTAGATCGTGTTAACGAACCACTTGAAGGCAGTTTCGAAGGTGTAGGAATTCAGTTCCAGATTATGGAAGATACGCTTTTAGTAATACAAACAATTTCAGGTTGTCCTGCCGAAAGGGTTGGTGTTTTACCCGGAGACCGTATTATTTATATAGATAAAGAATTGGTGGCAGGTGTAAAAATGCAAAATTCTGATATTTTCAAACGATTACGAGGACAAAAAGGAACTGAAGTAACGGTAAAAATCAAACGTGGTGAAAAGAAAGAATTATTGGAATTTAAAATTATTCGTGATAAAATTCCACTTTACAGCGTTGATGCCAGTTATATGATTAGTAAAGATATCGGTTATATTAAAATAAACAACTTCGGAAATACAACGGTTCTGGAATTTGAGAAAGCATTCAATAATCTGAAGGAAAAGGGAATGACAAAACTCATTCTTAGTTTGCAGGGGAACGGTGGTGGCTATTTAAACGCAGCCATTCAACTGGCTGATGAATTTCTTACTGCCAACAAACTAATTGTTTATACTCAGGGTTTGAATCAACCAAAAACTGTGGCAGAATCCACTACTTCAGGCATCTTTGAAACAGGTAAATTAATTGTATTGGTAGATGAATATTCCGCTTCGGCAAGTGAAATTGTATCCGGTGCATTACAGGATTGGGATAGGGCAATTATTGTTGGCCGCCGCACTTTCGGGAAAGGATTGGTTCAACGTCAGTTTCCGTTAATTGATGGTTCAATGTTGAGACTTACAGTGGCCCGTTACTATACGCCTACGGGTCGTTGCATTCAAAAATCATACAAAGGTGGGTATGATAAATATGAAATGGATTTGGTTGATCGTTTCAAAAAAGGTGAATTACTACATGCCGATAGTATTCATTTTCCAGATTCATTGAAATATCAGACACTTAATCTTAAACGTACTGTTTATGGTGGTGGAGGAATCATGCCGGATATTTTTGTGCCTCTTGACACAACACTTTATACCGATTTCCATCGTAAAATTGTAGCACGCGGAATTGTAAACAAAATATGTGTACAATACATTGATAAAAACCGTGCTAAATTAAAAAATAAATATTCAACATTCGAAAAATTCAAAAAAGGATATGAAGTAGATGATGATTTGTTGAACCAATTAATCTCATCTGCCGAAAAAGAAAAAATTAAAGTAGATTCCACACAGTATGCTACTTCGAAACCATTAATTAAGCTTCAATTAAAAGCTTTGATTGCCCGCGACTTATGGGAAATGAACGAGTATTATCAGATCATGGATGCCGATAATGAGCCTCTACAAAGAGCTATTAAAATTTTACAAACTCCAGGAGCTTATGAGAAAATACTTAAATAGATAAACGTTCCGCGCTCCGTGTTATGGGAAAGTTATAAGTTAAAAGAGTAACCAGAATTTTATTCTAGTTACTCTTTCCTTTATTTATAATATTATTTTTAAATTAATTCAATCATATAGCACCTAAAAATTCAATTTTATGATATTTTCTTACATTTACTCTAATTGGGTGGAGATAGCAGGTGTTATATTGAGCCTTATTTATCTTTATTTATCTATAAAACAAAAAGTCAGCTTATGGGTATTTGGCTTTTTGTCGTCGGCATTGTATATTATTGTATTCTATCGAACTAAGTTTTATGCAGATATGAGTCTTCAGTTTTATTATCTGATCATCAGTGTATATGGATGGATAAACTGGAAAACAGGGAAACAGGATTCTGGTAAGGAAATACCAACAACCAGAACTTCCAAACGATTATTCATTCAGCTAGGAATAGCCTCAATACTTGTTTACGCAGTCTATTATATAGTATTGGCCAGATTTACCGATTCAACAATTCCTAAAGCAGATTCACTGGTCGGAATGCTAAGTGTGATAGGTACATGGATGCTGGCACGTAAACTAATTGAAAACTGGTTGGTTTGGATTGTGGCTGATGGCATTGCAACCGGATTATTCTTTTATAAAGAATTGTATCTGACTGCTTTCTTATTTATCATTTATACGGCCATGGCAGTGGTTGGATACCTGCAATGGAAGAAAACTATTGAAGTTTAGGAATAATTTTAAATGATTATCCGTAAGCTGTCCTGTTGAGGCTGATTTCCACAGATTATTTTTTAATGAAAGAAATTAAAAAATAGATTGTCCACAGATTACGTATATTTACACAGATTACGCATATTTACACAGATTATTTAGATTGATTATCTTCAATGTCCATAATATCCGATGAATCTGAAACCTTAAACTTCAAACTGTTCAAACAGAGAATTATAAACCTTATTTTCTTTTTTAACCCTCAGCAGAAAAGCTTCCCCCTCTTGACCTTCCTTTATTTCTCTTATTTATCAACTTGTTACATGATATATTAATAAGATAATATAGTTGATGGCTGGAGTTTAATTTTAAGATTTGAAGATACGTATTCCCTTTTGTAAATATTAGAATTCTTTGTTTTAATATTAGCCCTGGGATTTTAACGCTGACATGTCTTCGACGATATCAGGTTTTTCAAAATCAGGTACTTTCCAATATCAGATTAATCTGACGCCTTAAACTTCAAACTTTTCAAACACAGAATTATAAACCTTATTTTTCTTTAATTTTAACCCTCATTAGAAAAGCATCCACCCTTGACCTTCCTTTATTTATCAACTTGTTACATGATATTTTAATAAGATAATTTGGTTGAAGGCAGGAGTTTACTTTTTTATTAAGGTTGAAATTTGAAGATAAATATTCCCTTTTGTCATTATTATGATTCTCTGTTTTAAATATTGAACCCTGAAAGTTAATCGCTATCCCTTCAACGATTTCAGGTTTTATTTGACAGGGACTATCGTACTTCGGATGAACACGGAACACGAAACGCGTAACACGTAACACGCAATCTTCATGTCCCTGTCTGAAATGAATAATATCCGGATAACGTTTTTAGTGGAGAATAGGATGAGAATAGGATAAGTTTTGGATCAGAATGGAATCTGATTTCATATCCATTTATTTCCCATTTATATGCCATATATCTTTTAAGATATATGGCATATATATGGCAAATATATGACTGATATATGACTGATATATGGCATACTATTCTGATCCAATTCTGATCCTATTCTGATCCTAATGAGAAGGTAAAACAATTTAAAGACAAATATAAATAAAATTATCGTATATGTTCCGGGATGATTTACAAAGAAAACATAAAGAAGTGGGTAGTGGGTAGTTAATTGTTGATATTCTGATATATAACAAAATATATTAAAATAAAAACAATTAAATTTAGTCCGTTTTAAATGGTTTTTTTTATTAGGAGTCTTCGCGGATAATCATTAAAATAAAACTATATTTTGAACTGATTGGAAGAATGTGACATTTAATTCATCCGTGTACGATAAAGAAGAAAAAATAATTAAACTGCAAAAGAATAAAAAAAACTAACTTATGACATAATTATTTTAGATTTAAATTAACCCTCTCCCCTATTTTCTTAGAATTTTTTCCAGCTTTTTTTAGTAAAGTGGTATTAAAAAAGGGGATAAAGTTCAGTCGGGCACATGATTTCACAAAATAATATATTAATATCGTTTTCAAATTACCTAAACAACCATATTTGAATTGATTACATGTTGTAAACCGCTAATATTAGTCGTTTTAGGTTGATAAAATTGATTAATATTTCATGAAAAAATAATAAATCTGCTATAATCAAAACGATATATCAGTTTTTTTATTTAATATTACAGCCGAAAGAGTTCAACTATTGATCCAGTAATATTTGTTGCATCTTTCTCATAAGATCATTGTTATTTAAGAATCATGATTTATTTGAATAAAAAAGATGAGCGATTAAGACTTCAACAGATCAGTTTTCTAATTTTTATTCTATTATTGATTCCATTAATTTATGATTGAACACAAACAAGAGTCGGAATATTATGAAGAAACAAATTGTTTTGAGTGTAATATTTATATTTATAGTCCTTTGCACCTCATATGGTCAGGGATCTTCATATTGCGGACCTTATGTAATTAATTCACCAATAATATGGAATAATGTACATAATAAAATAATCGATAAATTAGAAATAGCCAATTCAAAAGGACATTGCATTAACCTTACCAATTGCTCTAATATCACTATCAGGAATTGCAAATTGGGGTCTTCGAAAGGAGATGGAGTTCATTTAACAAATTGTACGAATATAACAGTTACAAATTGTTCAATGATAAATGTTTCAAGTGGAATCGTGGCAGATATATGCAAAGGAATTAAAGTCATTTATAACGAAGTGAAAAATGTTCAGGGACCAATGCCTCGCGGTCAAATGGTACAGTTTGGGAATGTAAATGGAACAGGAAACAGGATAAGTTATAATGTTGGCGAAAACATAACCGGTCAAAGCTTTCCGGAAGATGAAATAAGTTTATATATGTCGAATGGTACAGCGGAAGATCCAATACAGGTAATTGGTAACTGGATTCGAGGAGGGGGGCCATCAAACTCCGGGGGTGGAATTATGACGGGCGATAAGGGAGGTTCGTATATATTGGTACAGGATAATATTCTGGTCAATCCGGGACAATATGGTATTACCATAGCAAGCGGGAATCATATTATTATAAAGAATAATAAGATCTTTGGGGAAAAATTACCGTATAGTAATATTGGGCTTTCGGCATATAAACAATATCCAATAAAAAGTTTTTCGAATACAATTATGAATAATGAAGTGAATTATACAAATAAAAAAGGGGATTTAAATTGTTTGTGGAATGCCGGAAATTGTGGAGATATTACCGGGTGGAATACAAATAAATATAACTCTAAATTAAATTCAACAATTCTTCCATCACAAATTATTGGAAGATGCCACAAAACAACCAAAATTAAACAAACTGCTATTAAATAAATTATTCTACAGATAAATTTTAAAAATTGAGTTTTTACAACTTAAAAGATAAAAAATATACTCAAAAAAGAGAATCAATAACATCAAAATAAAGTATTACATTTTTATCACCATTCAATAAAACAATGGGAATTAAATCAACATTTATATCGAATATTAATAATTTTATTTAGCCCAATACAGGTTAAATTGAACTTTTATTCTAAATAACTCCTGTTCTTTATTTTTTGATCCTTTTCTTACACAATTGGTATAAGCATACATTTATACCATTATTCAGAAATTTTCAATTTCCGAATAATTCCAATCTGTTTATTTTTCGAGAGATAAGTACTCTCCTCTAAACTTATGGTTAAGAGGGGACTGTCGTTTTTTGTTTTAAAAATACTTATTGACAATAAGTACTTTCTTTAAAACAAAGTTAGTAATCTAGCTGTGTTTGTTTGTTACAAAATTTTCAATATAATTTGCAACTTTCACAGGTTTGATGAAAAATAAGAATTTTATAAGGGGAGTGAATAATAATTCGCTTAACATTATATATAAACAAAACAAAATCAATAAAGTTCATACAGGCTTTTGATCTTAACTAAACCACTTTCTAAAAAAGAAGTTCTTTCATAGTTCAAGATTCTGACCGGATTAAATTACTCAACATTAATTAATTTCTTTTACTAATTTATTAAAATTTTATTGCGATTATTTTATGTAATTAAATTTTATGCAAATTCAACTATCAAAATGAAAAATATAAAAAAACAAATACTTTTGATTTCAATATTTATTGTCCTGTTTCAATGCTTTTCCTTTAGTCAGGGATCAAAATACACCGGTGCTTACAAAGACTCATCTCCAATAGTATTGGATGGAGTAAGCAATCAAACTATCAGCGGGTTGAAAATTACAAATCCGGGCGGTCATTGTATCAAACTATCCAATTGTTCGAATATAACTATTCAAAATTGCAAATTAGGTCCATCCAAAGGGGAAGGTGTATTTTTATCAAATTGCACCAATATTACAGTTACCAATTGTTCGATGGAATCTGTCGAAAGTGGAGTTGTAGCTGATGTTGGTACCGGTATAAAAGTTACAAATAATGATGTAAAAAATGTTCAGGGGCCAATGCCACGTGGTCAAATGGTACAGTTTGGGAATGTTACAGGCTCCGGTAACAGCATAAGCTATAATGTTGTTGAAAATATTTTGGGGCAAAGTTATCCTGAAGATGAAATCAGTTTATATATGTCGAA
>Ga0302215_10000215_pt1 | contig 43638 bp, 33 predicted proteins | sample II_Fen_N3_1_FD_194580 | JGI IMG/M metagenome (GOLD analysis project Ga0302215, IMG submission 194580) | Peat permafrost microbial communities from Stordalen Mire near Abisko, Sweden - II_Fen_N3_1 | ecosystem: Environmental > Terrestrial > Soil > Wetlands > Permafrost | place: Sweden: Abisko... | reverse complement strand
AAATCATTAATGCTTTCGGCATTTTTGTTCTTCATCAGTGCTTTGGGAGCGGCGTATCCTGAATTTTTATTCTTCAAACACGGCGAACATTCAATGGGTGTTTTGCTGGCATTTAATTTTTATAGGATCATTGGTGGAATTGGTGTAGGACTGGCTTCGGCGGTTTGCCCGATGTACATTGGTGAGATTGCACCTGCCGAAATACGTGGTAAACTGGTATCACTGAATCAGTTTGCCATTATTTTCGGGATGCTCGTGGTTTACTTCGTGAACTGGGGCATCGCAAGCGGACAAACCGTAGAATGGATCAACGAAATTGGATGGCGTTATATGTTTTTATCGTTGACGATTCCGGCTGCTTTGTTTGGCATTTTACTATTTTTCGTTCCTGAAACGCCGCGTTATCTGACATTTATTAAAAAAGATGAAGAAGCGCTTAAAATTTTAACTAAAATCAATGGTGAAGCCCGAGGAAAAGAAATTTTTTCTGAAATAAAAAGTTCCGTTGTGGAGCATAAAAGTGAAATTTTCGCATTCGGAAAGACAGTAATTGTGATTGGTATTTTGCTTTCTGTTTTCCAGCAGTTTGTGGGAATTAATGTGGCTCTATATTATGCTCCGAGGATTTTCGAAAGTATGGGCGTTCACAAAGATTCATCGATGCTGCAGACCGTTGTCATGGGATTGGTGAATGTTGTATTTACCGTTATCGCTATTTTCACGGTGGATAAATGGGGAAGAAAACCTTTATTGATTGTAGGTTCAGTTGGTATGGCAATTGGAATGTTTGCCATTGCAATCTTATCTTATTACCAGATCATCGGAATTGCAACTTTGGTATTTATCATCATTTACACAGCTTCATTTATGATGTCTTGGGGACCGATTTGCTGGGTATTAATCTCAGAAATTTTCCCTAATAAAATCAGAGGAAGTGCGATTGCGATTGCTGTTGCGGCTCAATGGGCAGCCAATTATTTAATTTCATCTACTTATCCTTTTATGATGGAATTCAGTGGTGCATTCACCTACGGATTTTACGGTGTGATGAGCGTTTTGTCATTATTTTTCGTTTGGAAATGGGTACCAGAAACCAAAGGCAAATCTCTAGAGGAAATCGAAAAGGTTTGGGACAAATAAATATACTTCAGTTTTATAATTAATTTGTGAGAGCATCGAAGTTTTTTGGTGCTCTTTTTATTTAAATGAAATTAGAAAAGCAGAAAAAATCACCATTTAATAAACAAAATCCACGCAAAATCCAGTTGGGAATTTAAGTGTAATTAAATCATTTTTATTCTTTCTTCTTCCAGATCAATTTGAAACAATTGCTTGCGGATGATCTCTTCGTTGATTTTAGGATCCTTATTAAGTTGTGACAAATATTCCCGCTGAATTTCCAGCATTTCCATAAAAATAACTTTAGTTTTTTCATTCATCCAACTATCATCGCTGGCTTTTGAACGTTCTTCCCAATGTTTCAGGAACATTTCCAATCCGGCATTATCTTTCAGTTCGTTTTGATATTTAGACTTCAGAAATTCATGCATATGTATTTTTAAATCTTTCTTGATTTTTTGTCTTGTTGATTCGTCCTCTTCATCATTAAAAATATCATCAAAAAATTTAGTTTTCTTTATAATATAAGGCAACGTGAGACCTTGTACCAAAAGCGTCAGCAGAATCACAACAAACGTAATAAATAAGATCAAATTCCGGTGAGGAAAAGCTTCGCCATTGCCTATGGTAACCGGGATTGCCAAAGCTGCTGCGAGAGAAACTACTCCACGCATTCCCGTCCAGCCTAACAAGAGAGGCATCATCCATCTTCTTTTGCGCGAAGATGCGTGAGGTTGCACATTGGGACGGAAGATTACCGTAGCAATCATTGCAGCATAAGAACTTATCATTCTTGCAGCAATCAGAATGGCAGTTACTAAAAAACCATAACCAATCGCAGTTTTGAGAGGAATGTGATCATCTTTGAGTCCATCAATAATTTCAGGAAGTTCTAAACCGATGATCAGGAAAACAATGCCATTCAGAATAAATATCAGACTTTCCCAGAAACTGTAAGCATAGATTCTGCTTGTACTGTTCAAAAACTTGAGCCTTCTCGCCGACATAAAAAGACCACCTGCAACAACTGCTAAAACACCTGAACTGTGCACCTGTTCTGCAATCCAGTACATCAAGTAAGGTTCTATAATCGTTAAAGCAATATCAGAAGGTGCATCAGTCGGAAGAATTTTGTGTGCTTTCACGAAAAGCCAACCCAAGAGCAATCCTATTCCTGCACCACCTATCACCATCCAGAAGAAAGTCATCGTTGCATCTTGCCAGACAAACTGCCCCGTTCCTACTGCGACTAAGGCAAATCTGAAAATAATCAATGATGAAGCATCATTCAGTAAACTTTCACCTTCAAGAATGGTTGCTGTAGATTTAGGAATGCTAACAAATTTTGTAATCGCACCTGTACTTACTGCGTCCGGCGGAGAAACGATCCCACCAAGTAAAAATCCCAAAGCAATTGTAAAACCTGGAATATAATAATTGGTAAACAAAGCCACCGATAATGCGGTAAAGAAAACGACGAGAAATGCAAAGCTCCCGATAATCCGCCACCATTTCTTCATTTCTTTGAAGGATATTGTCCATGCTGCTTCAAACAAAATAGGCGGAAGAAATATAAAAAAGATAAGATCAGGATCAATTTTTATCACAGGCAATCCCGGAATAAAACTTATTGCCAAACCACCAACAACCAATAAAATAGGATAAGCAATTTTCAGTTTGGCAGCAAACATATTTAAAAGAACAATGACTGCGATCATTGCTAAAAGAAAAGGTAAAAGACTGTGCATTGTAATATTTGTGATTAAAGTACAAAAATAATGATTACAACGACTTCAACTTTGTTCTGATTATCAAATTTGACATCATATTACTTTAATAAGTTTTTAGGTAAAAAATACGGACGAAATTTTAAAATAACAACTGTGCAGCTTTGTCAAATCATTCTTGATCTTATCCTGTTTAATTTCCCCATATGTTTAAACACAAAATTCTAACTTTTAATGCATTAATAACGTTAATTTGATTAAATTTACCACTACTCCAAAAGAGAATACCGAAGGAAATTTAACGTTAGTCCAGAATACCTATGACAAAGAAGAATGCCACCATTTATGATATTTCGAAGAAGCTAAACGTAAGTGTGGCAACGGTTTCCAGAGCATTGAATGATAACCCCAGAATTAGCCAGGCAACAAAGGATCTTGTAGTGAAAACCGCAAAGGAAATGAACTACAAACAAAATAACCTTGCCAAAGCCCTAAAAAGCGGCGAAACAAAGAACATCGGGATCATTGTTCCTTACATCAACACCAATTTTTTCTCGTCGGTCATCCGTGGAATTGAGGAAGAACTTTCGCCTCACGGTTATCACGTTATTATTTGTCAGAGTCATGAAGATGTGTTAATTGAAAAAAAACATCTGAATACTTTGCTAAATGCTCAGGTTGACGGAATTTTCATGTCGGTTTCCCGTACCACGGTTGATACAGAACATATTCAGCATATTTTAAACACCACCAATACTCCAATTATTTTCTTTGACAGAAAAAAAGACATCCCGGGAATAAGCACTGTAACGATTGATGATTACAAAGGGGGTTATATGGCAACCGAGCATCTTATTTCTGAAGGTTACAAAAATATCTGCCATTTTGCAGGAGATCTGAATCTTGAGATTTACCAAAACCGTCTGAATGGCTACAAACAGGCTTTGCTTGATCACAAATTTCAGGTAAAAGAAGAAAATATCATCTCTACCGGAAGTTCGATTGATGCCGGAATTGAAGCGATCAAAACTTTATGGGACAGCAAATCGATTCCCGATGCGATATTTTCTGCCAGTGATTTTGCCGCATTAGGAGCTTGTCAGGAATTAAAAAAACGAAAGATCAAAATTCCTCAGGAAGTTGCCGTTATCGGTTTCTCCAATGAGCCTTTCACCCAATTCATGGAACTTCCGATGAGTTCGATGGATCAGACTCCTCTCATTATGGGAAATATGGCCGGACAGGTTTTTATTGATCGTATAAAAGATAATTCTTCAGGGGTTTCTATTGAGAAGAAAGTGGTGTTGGCACCGAAGATTTGTGTAAGGAAGTCGTCGAAGAGGAAGTAGTTTTTGTTTCTAATACTTTTTTTTAAATACTCTTAATACCACCCCGTCAAAAGTTCTTTGAATTTTCGCCACCCCTCCAATGGCGGGGAATTGTTGTGATGTATAATCTTATATCTGTCCTTAAAATTTAGAATTCTATTGAAAAGATTCAATCACATTTATATAGAAGAATTCCCCTCCTCAGGAGGAGTGGATCGATTTTCGAAGAAAATTGAGACGGAGTGGTTTTAGCATCCATAATTTTCAACTATAAAATTTTCAAGATCTTTCATCACCCTACCCAAATTATTCTTTACATCAAAATCAGTTGCTCTAAAGATTTTCAGTTCTAAAGATTCCAAATAGTTCTGCCTTACCTCATCATAATCTTCTTTTACATCATGACTCCAACCATCAATTTCAATGATCAGTCCTAACTTTTTGACATAAAAATCAACGATGTAGTTTCCAATTATTCTCTGCCTATCAAAATCTATATTGTAAAAACTTTTTGCCCGAACTTGATTCCAAAAAATTACTTCACTTAAAATTCCCGCTTTTCGCTTTCCATTTAATAACGCCTTTAATTTTGGATTGTAGGGAAGTTTTTCCACGAAGTTTTTACGGATGGGAATTCCATTGATTTGGGTTAAAATCTCTTTCATTTGTTGTGTTTTTATTGTGGACTTTTAAACCACCCCGTCTTCTTTCTTTGAAAGAATCCACCCCTCCAAGGGAGGGGAATTGTGGGCGTTTGAGAATACTGTGTCCTTAATTCAAATTTAGAAAATGTCAGACAAATATTCACCAAAAAACTACACATGAAAAATTCCCCTCCTCTGGAGGGGTGGCGAAAATTCAAAAGAATTTTTGACGGGGTGGTTTTTTTTCGCAGGAATGTAGAAATTTGCCTATGTATATATCTGATTGGTTACGAGTAACATGCTCACACAAGCTTGGGAAGTTTTCCCATAAATGAATTAAGGAAATGATAGATATATTCATCAAAATCCCGTAAAAAAGAAAATAGTGGCAGAGTCCGAGCATTACTATTTTAGCAGTGCTAGAAATGATACAGGACTAGATAATGCTTTAAATGTTTTTGCGGTTTTTATGGGGTGATTTTTTGTATATTGTCATCACAGATTGCAAATCCGCAACATCAGGGTTTTGAAAAATTTATACGCAAATAATTTTTTATTCTACAAAAAACAATAATTTAGTGCAAGAAAAAAGTGTTTGCTTCGTTCAGTCTAATAGAATTTTCAATCCCATTCAGCCAGCACTTCGCCAATACTTTTTCTTTTAGCAGAAATTTTAAACAAATACTCGTCACAAATGAAATTTATAATATTTTTTCTTGGAATTTCTACCTTTTGCTTCTCGCAAAAATTTAGTTTTATTTACGAAACAAAATGTAAACTGAATTTAGAGAAACAAGATGATGCTAATTCCGATCATATGATTTTGGATTTAAAAAATAATATTTCAATTTTCAGAGATTCACTGGACAAAAAAAACGATTCAATAAAGTTGAATAATGGAAACGGAAGGTTTAAAATGGGTGTTGAAAACCAATTCTATGTCAAAAAGAATCTAAATCAAAAAAGAATTGAAAAGGTAATAACTTATTTGGGAACAGATTATCTTCTTCCAATTGAGGAAATATTAAACTGGAAAATAACTTCCGAACAAAAAATAATTGGGAAATATAAATCTCAAAAAGCAGAAACAAATTATGGAGGAAGAAACTGGATTGCCTGGTTTACTACAGAATTACCTTTTGCAGATGGTCCATATATTTTCAGTGGTTTACCTGGGTTGATCGTTTCTATTCAAGATTCAAACAACAACTATTCATTTAATTTGATAGAAGTCAAGAAAAGCGGGAATATTTTTGACGCACGAACAAAAACAGTAAAAATTGATTGGAAAAAATATGAAACACTTGCAAAATCACATTTTAATGATCCATATGATGTAAATTCAAAATTATTAATGGGGAAGACAGTTACATTTACCGACCCGAAAGGCAATATTATGGATATTTCAATAAAGAATAAAGAAATGCAAAATAATATTTTACAAGAAAATAATCCAATTGAATTAAATCACAAAATAAACTACTAATAAAAACGCCTGATGTCGTGCATTTGCAATCCATGACTTTTTACAAACAAAATATACCGATGTCGCGGATTTGTAATCCGTGGCTTTTCAATTATAAAATTTTGTACTTTTAAATAAAAAACACAGATGTCTACAAAATACAAAGCTTTAGATATCGATCAAGCTTACTTTATTACAATTACAACTGTAGGCTGGGTTCATATATTTACAAGATTATCGCAGAAAATGGTCATTATAGATTCTTTGAAATATTGTCAAGCCCAAAAAGGACTTTCCATTTTTGCCTACTGCTTAATGTCAAATCATCTTCATTTATTTTGTCGTGCAGACGGTACATACACCGTATCTGAAATTATGAGAGATTTTAAAAAATTTACTTCGAAAAAAATAATCGAAACTATACAGTCTGAACCTGAAAGCAGAAAAGAATGGATGCTGCAATATTTTCAAAAATCTTGTGAGCATTTATCCAGAGAACAAAAGTTTAAAGTTTGGCAAGATGGCTATCATGCTAAAGAAGTTTTTTCAAATAAATGGATTAAAGAGAAGATAAATTATATTCATCAAAATCCTGTAAAACAGAAAATAGTGGCATAGCCCGAGCATTACTATTTCAGCAGTGCCAGAAATTATGCAGAGTTAGATAATGCTTTAGATGTTTTTATGGTTTTTATGGGGTGGACTTGTTGTGTGTTATAATCACGGATTGCAAATCCGCGACATTGGACTTTTATGATACTGTTTTTTTTTAACTCTAATTACGTTACAATCTGCTTTTGTATTCCGATTTTTTTTTTGCATCTTACACTTAAATTCAAGCACATGGAGAAAATCTCATATTTACTTTTTATTTGTTTGCTCTTTTCTTGCAGCAAAACGCAATCTCCTACAGATGTTTTAGAAATGGAAAGCCAAAAAAAAATACCTTCTGTTTCTAAAAAGAAAATTCCAAGACTTCCAAACAACTATGAAACTGTAAATGTTCAGGGCAAAGTAAAATCTATCATTTGTACAAATTATCAGCAGTCTGTGCAAAATTCAGAATTATCATATCTTGTAACTAAAGTCGATTATAAATTTGATGAAAAAGGCAATGTAGTTGATCAGGTTACTCATTTAGCAGATGGTGAATCCAACCATTATAAATATTTTTATGACGACTTTGGAAATCGTACCAAATCAATCAAACTAGATCAAAATAATAAAAAAATTGTGGTTGCAATCTCACTACTCAATGAAAAAGGAAGTGAATTAAATAGCAAATCGATGGAACTTGTTAAAACAAAAGATTATCAGGACACGATAATTAGTATAGAATCCATAACAAAATTTAGATTAGCCACAGACTCCATTGAAGATTATATTTCATACCGTAAACATACACCAAAAGATTTTATACGAAACATTGATTATTATAGTGACGGAAGGCTTATTAGAAATGTAACTATAGGAGTTGTTAAAACAATTTCAATCTATCAATACGATAATCAAAATAATAAAATCATGCAAACAGAATCATACCCGGACTCTGATTCAATTGCAAGAATATGGCATTACACATATGATAAAAACAATAGGGAAACGAGCTGGAAAATAGAAAATTACGAGAATAAATATCGGGGTGAAAACAAAAAATCTTATGATGATTACGGAAATATTACAGAAGAAGTACATGTGGAAAACGGAAAGATAAATGAAAAAATATCTTATAAATATGTATATGTTTATGACCTGCAAAATAATTGGATTAAACAATATCGTGAAAAATTGAATGGGGGAAAGGTTTCCCTTTTAGAGAGAAAAATAACTTATTATTAGTTTTAATAATAAATTACTGTAACTTTTCTACTATCATGATTATGATACATCACCTTTTAAAAAGCAGATAAATTAGGATAATTAACCGATGTCGCGCAATTGTAATCCGTGACTTTACACCAAAGAAGCAAGCATGGAATACAATTGCGCGCTATAGATTAAAAAGAAAATGCTCCCTACCAAAGCAAGAAGCATTTTCAACCCTAATATTTAATTATCATTAACCCATTACAGAGAGACTCCTCGTCTCCATGGAATGAAATCATTCTGATTCAAAACATCCGCTTTGGTTTTTACTTCGCCGCTGGCTACGTTGATGATGAGTTCCAGAAGCTCGTCTGCTGCTTCGGGAATTGTTTTTTCTCCGCTGATTACGGTACCTGCGTTGAAATCAATAATGTCTGACATTTTCTCTGCCAAAATTGTATTGGAAGAAATCTTCACAACTGGTGCAATAGGATTTCCCATCGGAGTTCCAAGACCTGTGGTGAAAAGCACAACTGTTGCACCTGAACCGACTAAAGCCGTTGTACATTCGGCATCATTTCCGGGAGTACACAGAAGATTCAGACCTGGTTTTGTGGCGTATTCTGTAAAATCTAGAACTTCCACAATTGGTGCAGCGCCACCTTTTTTGGAAGCTCCTGCAGATTTCATGGCGTCGGTAATTAAACCATCTTTGATGTTTCCGGGAGACGGATTCATATCAAATCCTGATCCTGCTGCAACCACGGAGGCTTCAAAATCTTTCATCAGTTTGAGGAACTTCACACCGTCTTCATCGTTGATACAACGGTTGACCAACTCCTGCTCTACTCCACACAATTCTGGGAACTCGGCAAGCATGGTTGTTCCACCAACTGCCGCCATAATATCGGAAACTTCCCCTAAAACAGGGTTTGCTGAAATTCCTGAGAAACCATCTGAGCCACCACATTCCAAACCAATATTCAGTTTAGTGATGGATGCAGGTTTTCTCTCTATTTCGTTGGCTTTTTTAATGCCTTCATAAGAATCTTTAATAACGCCGGTTAGCATTTCATCGATGGTACCCGATTTTTGCTGTTCGTAAACGACAATCGGTTTTTTATTATTTGGAGCCAATGCATGCAATGAATCCATGAAGATCTGTACCTGAAGATTCTGACATCCTAAGCTGAGAACCGTAGCTCCTGCAACATTCGGGTTGTTCACGTATCCTGCAAACAGTCTTCCCAACGCTTCAGCGTCCTGACGAATTCCGCCACAACCGCCTTGGTGCGTGATAAATCTTGCATCGATATTTTTAAATATTCTTGTATCTGGTTCTTCTTCTTCGACCTCAACAGTTGCGCCGCCGTTCAATAACGAACGTAACAACAATTGATGCTTGCTGGCTTTATCATGAAGCAATTCCTTTTCGAAAATATCCTTTAGTGTTTCTATATTCTTGTTTTCACAGAATACCAACGGGAAAAACAGCCAGATGTTTTCTGTACCTACCTGTCCGTCTTCACGATGATAACCCATAAAAGTACGGTCTTTCCATTTGTCTACATTGGGTGGAGTCCAGCCTGAAGTAGCGGTTTTACCTACAACTTTTGCGCTTTGATGTTTTACGTTTTCGGTAGTAATCACTTCGCCTTGTTTGATGGATTGGTTGGCTTTTCCAACGATCACGCCATACATTAAAATATGGTCGCCATCCTCAAAATCTACGGCAGCGAATTTATGTTTTGCTTTAATATCTTTAAGAATCGTATAATCTGTACCGTCTAGATGCACCGATTCTCCGGCTGGCAAATCCATCAACGCTACAATAACGTTGTCTTTGGGATTTACTTTCAGTACTTTCTTTTGCATGATTTTTAAGAATAAAATTGAATAAAATTTTTGTAGGCAGTTTCCATATCATTGTGGTCGATTTCGTACAATGCTTTTGCTACTGCCGCTTTCAGGCCGTCAACCTGTGTAAGGTCGATATCCCAGAACAATTTTTCGCTTAATGCCTGTTCTGAAACTACTTCGTAATCTTCGTTTCTCCAAATTTCTTTGAATCTGTTTACGATGGCTTCTTCGTCATTCAGAGGAAGAGATTTTTCACCAAAACTTCCCTGATAGAATCTGATTAAACTTGCCAGAGAAAATATTAAGTTCAACGGAAGTTTGTTATTTGTTTCAACATAAGTCAACAAACTCGGAAGCACTCTTACTTTAAATTTAGAAACAAAATATAAAGCAATGCTCGCCAAATGATGCTTGATGAAAGGATTTCTGAATCTGTCGAAAACTTCTTCCGCAAATTCTTTTAATTCTGTTTCATCTAAACCTAACGTCTGATTGACTTCGTTAAATATCGAATCGCCTAAAAAAGTTCCGATAAATTGGTCATCGATTGCTTCTTTTACGATTTCTTTTCCTGCTAAAATTGCCGGAGCCAACATCAACGTATGTCCGCCATTCAGAATTCTAACTTTTCTCAAACGATACGGCTTAATATCATCCACCACCAAAATTTGTTCGTTGATCTGATCGAAAGTAATTCTCTTTTTCAAATCTTCACCACCCTGAATCACCCACAACAGGAATGTTTCAGAAACCACCATCATCGGATCTTCATAGTCCAACTGGTCTTCGTAAATCGCAGCATCATCTTTTGGATATCCCGGAACAATTCTGTCTACCAATGTATTGTGAAAGTGATTGCTGTTTTCAACCCATTCTGCAAAACCTTTTTCTAAATTCCAAAGTTGGGCATATTTTAAAATAATTCCTTTTAAAACAAAAGCATTATCTTCAATCAATTCGCAGGGAATAATTCTTAAACCTTTGTCTGCCGCACCATTGAAATGCTTATATCTTTCATGAAGCAAAACCGCTACTTTCGCAGGGAAATTTTTGTGCGGACCTTTATACGAATTTTCAGTTTCGTCGTAGGCAATTCCGGTTTCTGTTGTATTTGAAAAAACAAATTCAAGTTCTTCTTCTTTTGCCAATTCTAAGAAACTGCTGTAATCTACATAAGGATTGATCGACTTCTGAATCGCCGAAATCACACATTTCTCATCAATGATCTCACCTTTTTTAATTCCTCTTGAGAATAAAGTATACAAATTCCCCTGTTCTTCTAGTTTGTGAACTGAACCGTTTTGTGTAGGCTGAATATTAACAATTCCTGCATTGAAATCTGCTTCTTTGTTCAATTTATCAATCACATAATCTGTAAATCCGCGCATGAAGTTTCCTCCCCCGAACTGTAAGATTTTGATTGGTAATTTTGTATTGAGTCCGCTGTTTTGGCGGTTTAATTTTTGTTTTGTCTGATTTTCCATCTTCTTGTTGATGATTTTTTTTAACGCAAAGTCCGCAAAGATTTTTTTGGACAAAATGCTGTATATTTTTAAGTTCGCAAAGGCGTTTCACTCAGCGAAGAGTGCGACTTCTTAATTTTAAATAAGAGTTTGTAAATTTTTCATCAAAATTAATTTACCCCGACCCTAAAGGGTCTAATTTTGATGAAATTTTCAAGGCATTTTTCCTCCCTTTAGGGTTGGGGAAAAGAAAAATATTCTGAGAATTTCAATTTATTTACTAATAACCTTATATTTTGGAACCAATGATTTCATTACCACCCATGCAATAAGATAAGCGACTGCACAGATTGAGAAAATGATCATGTAGCCTTTATCAATTCCGTCTGAAACTACGGCGCCAGACTTTTCCAATTGTTTAAAAAAATCATCCGGTAAGCGGTCGTTGATGTATTGAGGATATTTTTCCAACAAAGGAACTCCGTCAACGGTTGACCAGGCTTTATGAGCGTGATCAAATAAAACTCCTGAAGATTTATTAATGATAAAAGAACCAATTCCTCCTGCCATTCCGCCAATTCCCGTGATGGTTGCTATTGCTTTTTTCGGGAACATATCTCCAACTGTTGAGAATATATTTGCTGACCACGCTTGGTGAGCCGCTCCTGCAATACCGATAATTAAAACCGGAAGCCAATACGTGATCGTTCCTAAAGGTTGTGCTAAAAGTGCTAACAATGGGAAAAATGCGAAAATCAACATTGCTTTCATTCTTCCTGTATAAGCGTTCATTCCTAATTTTTCAACAAAATATTTTGGAAGCCATCCGCCAATGATTGACAGCAAAGTAATCATGTACAATACGAATAACGGTAATGCACTTTGAGTGGAATCCATTCCGTAAACCGAACTTAAATAAGCGGGTGTCCAGAATAAAAAGAACCACCAAACACCGTCTGTCATGAACTTTCCGAAAGCAAAAGCCCAAGTCTGTCTGTAGCTGAAACATTCTTTAAACGTAAATACTTTTTCCGGAACTGATTTATCTTCGTTGGGAAGATCGTCCTGATCCTGATTGATATACGTCAGTTCATGATCGTTAACTCTTTTGTGTAAATGAGGTTTTTTGTAAACAAATACCCAAAGTCCCATCCATACGAAACCTAAAGCACCAATGATGATAAATGCCCATTCCCAACCCATTGATTTTGCAATAAACGGAATGGTAAGCGGTGCTGCTAAAGCTCCCACTGTCGCTCCTGCATTCCAGATGCTTGTTGAAAATGCTCTATCTTTTTTAGGGAAATATTCTGCCGTTGTTTTGATCGCCGCCGGGAAATTTCCTGCTTCACCAATCGCCAATACGAAACGTGCAAAAACAAATAGGGTAACACTTGTACTGATGATAGCAGAAGTGTTGGACACTGTTCCGATCAATTCTTTTGATCCATGAAAACCGGCCGTCCAAGTCCCGGTAAGGATTCCTGAAGTAGCGATTCCACAGAATGCGTGTAAAACGGCACCGATTGACCAAACTCCGATTGCCCAAAGGAAACCTTTTTTGGTATCCATGAAGTCCACAAACTTTCCTGCGAAAAGCATTCCTACTGCATAAAATATAGAAAACAGTGCGGTAATGTTTCCGTAATCGTTGTTATTCCAGTGAAATTCTGGTGCGATGAAATCTTTCCAAGTCAATGATAAAACCTGACGATCCAGATAATTGATCGTGGTCGCAAGAAATAACAGCAGACAAATCGTCCATCTGTATTGCGTCGGCTTAAGTGATTTAACTGAACTCATAGTCAATTTATTTATTTTAAAGTCTGAATAATATCCAGCACTTTTTTGGTTTCAATTTCTATCGTCGCATAGTCTTTCGCAAGCATCAATTCTTTGCTCACCAGTTTGCTTCCCATTCCCACAGCGGAAACTCCTGCTTTGAACCAGCTGTCAATACTTTCTTTTGTAGTGTCAACACCTCCTGTTGGCATAAATTTTAGATTTGGAAAAACATCTTTGATCGCACTCATAAATCCTGGTCCTAAAGCGTTTCCTGGGAATAATTTAATGAAAGTTACGCCCGCAGTTTCAGCTGCGATAATCTCAGTCGGAGTCATACAACCCGGACTGTACAATAAGTCTTTTGGAATTAAAAATGCTGCGACTTCTGCCACAAAACCCGGACTGATAAAGAAATCTGCTCCTGCTTTGTAATATTCTTCGGCTTGCTGTGAATTTTTAATGGTACCGATTCCGAGAAGCATTTCAGGCATTTCTGCATTACGAACTTCTACCATTTTTGTGAAATTACTCAACGCAGCTTCTCCCCGGCTTGTATATTCTACCGCACGGATTCCTGCTTTGTAAAGCGATCTCAGTATTTCTAAAGTTACCGTTTCATCAGCATTGTAATACAGAGGCAAAGCTCCCTGATTAATGATGGTGTTGGTAACCAATTGAATTTTTGTCATTTTGTTTAATTATTTTGTTAAAATAATCTTTGATGGGGGTTTATCCATCCTTTGGTATGCTGTCCCTTTTAGGACTGTATTAAATTTAATTTTCTTCCGCCCTTTAGGGTTGGGGAAAAGAAGAAAATTGAATTTTTCTTTGTTTGAATTTTATTTGATAGGATTTCATCCTATCCTTTGCTAAATCGTCCCTTTGGGACTTTTCATGTTATTTTTTTGAACACGGGGTTCACAACGATTTTTTACTGCTAACTGTTTTTTTTAGTTTCACAGAGCCGCTTCGCTTATAAAAGACCATTAAAAGATTTAAATATGATAACTTTTTATATTGAAAAACTTCTTAAGCCAATTGCCAAAAGCTAACAGCCAAAAGCGAGAATTACCTTTTGATTCGTCCTCCTGAATTTCCGGCCATTACTTCGAGAATGTCTTCTGCGCTGCAGTAATTTATGTCGCCTAAAATGGTGTGCTTGATGGCGCAGGCTGCGTTGGCAAAATTTAAAGCTTTTTCGTTATCAAAATTTAATAAACCATAAATCAAACCTGCTGCAAAAGCATCACCTGTACCGATTCTGTCGACAACTTGGTCTATTTCTAAAAATTTGGTTTCAAAATAATTTCCGTTAATTAAAGCTCTTCCCTGCGTTTGCTGAGAACTTGCTGTAACCCCGATTCTTATTTTGTCGAAAATTTTATGAATGTATGGACATTGTTTTTTTAATTCTTCACAAGCTTCCATGAAACCTTGTTGGTCTGATGAAAACTGTGTTCCTAGAATTTCATTAATCTCATTTACTCCACCGATAAAAATCGTTGAATAAGAAACCAATTCCTTTAAAACTTCGTTTCCATTTTTACCATATTTCCAAAGGTTGGAACGGTAAGCAGGATCAGTTGTCACTTCTATTCCCATTTCACGGGCGGTTAACAAACCTTCTTTCAAAGTTTCGTAAGCGCCTTCTGAAATTCCCGGACTGATGCCTGTCCAATGGAAATATTCACAACCTTCCAAAGCTTTTTTCCAGTCAACCTGTTCGGGTTTGATGTTGGCGAAAGAACCGTTCAGTCTGTTGTAAGCAATTCTGCTTGCACGAACTGATGAACCCACTTCAAGGAAATATAAACCTAAAGGATGTTCATTTTTATTGATGAAAGTCGTATCAATCCCAAAACTTTTAATGAAAGACAATGCTGATTCTCCCACAAAATCGTCAGAAACATTGCTGATGTGCGTCACGTCGCAACCCATTGTTGCCAATGAAGAAGCTACGTTGAGCTCAGTTCCGCCGAAAAAGAATTCCATTTCGTGGCTTTGTTTCATTGTTTTGTTTCCGGGAGGTGAAAGCCTCATGATTACTTCACCGAAAGTTAGTATTTTGCTAGCCATATTTTAAATACTCTGTTTATTATCTGCTGTTATTTAAACGCAAAGTGCGCTAAGATTTTCTTTTAAAACTCGATGTATATTTTTAAGTTCGCAAAGGCGTTCCACTCAGCCAAGTTCACAAAGACTTTTCAAGTTTAAAAAAAATACAGATATATAAATTATTGTTATTATTTAAACCATTAAGACTTATTAAGGAGTTGAGAATAGTTAAGTTTAGCTTCGCTTTAAGCAGTCTGCTAAATAAAATCTTAGATTTTAAGCTTAAAAAAAAACTTAACTTCTTAATTCTCCTTAATGGTTCAAATTTATTTTTATCTCTCGCAGATTTAGCAAATTTTGCAGATTTAAAATTGATCTGCTTTATCAGCTCAATCTGCGAGAGATTATATTTAATTCGAAATTTAAAAATCGAAATAATTTTTAGCATTATGATAACAGATATCGGAGATGGTTTTCCCGATCAGTTCCATATCATCCGGTAATTCGCCGTTTTTCATTTCTTCACCGAAAAGATTACACAAAACTCTTCTGAAATATTCGTGTCTCGGATAAGATAAGAAACTTCTTGAATCTGTCAACATTCCTACGAAACAGCTGATTAATCCCATGTTTGAAAGGGCATTCATCTGTTTGATCATTCCGTCTTTCTGATCTAAAAACCACCATCCCGAACCGAACTGTACTTTTCCTTTGATACTTCCGTCATTGAAATTCCCTATCATTGTTGCGAAAATCTCGTTGTCGGCAGGATTTAAGTTATATAGAATTGTTTTGGTCAGTTTATCTTTTCCGTCTAAAGCATTTAATAATTTAGACAAAGTTTCAGCCTGAACAAAGTCACCGATAGAATCCCATCCTGTATCAGGACCCAAAATTCTGTGCATTCTTTCGTTGTTGTTTCTCAACGCTCCCAAGTGGAACTGCTGAACCCATCCGAATTTATGATACGTTTCGCCTAAGAATAATAAAATGGCAGTTTTGAACTGATTCACCTGTTTTTCAGCGATTACTTTTCCTGAAATTTTATCATTGAAAATTGCAGTTACTTCTGCTTCTGACGCTTCTTCGAAAGAAATATTGTTCAATCCGTGGTCGCATAATCTGCATCCGTTTTCGTGGAAATATTCTATTCTTTTTAATAGAGCATCGCACAAAGTCTGATAAGAATTGATTTCAATCCCTGCTGACTCGCCTAATTTAGAAATGTAATCTGCAAAGTTGTGGTTTTCAATCAAAATCGCTTTATCCGGACGGAAAGCGGTACTTACTTTAATGCTGAAATCACTTTTCGCTAAATCCTGATGGTAATTTAAAACATCAATCGGATCTTCTGTTGTACACAAAGATTCTACATTCATCATTTTCAGCAAACCTCTTGTTGACTTTTCCGGAGTCTGAAGTTGTGCCGTGATGTTGTCGTAAATATCTGATGCGTTTTTTTCGTTTAATAATTCATCTATTCCGAAATAACGCTTTAATTCTAAATGTGTCCAGTGGTACAAAGGATTTCTCAATGTGTAAGGAACCGTTTTTGCCCAAGCCTCGAATTTCTCTTTGTCAGACGCATCGCCGGTGATGAATTTTTCGTTCACTCCCATCGTACGCATTGCACGCCATTTGTAATGATCGCCGGCAATCCAAACTTTAGAAATATTATCGAAAACTGTATCTTCCGCAATATCTTTAGGAATCAAATGATTGTGATAATCGATGATCGGCTGTTTTTCTGCGAAATTGAAGTATAATTCTTCCGCGTATTTATTTTGTAGTAAAAAATTATCTGTAATAAAAGATTTCATTTCTGTAAAATTCTTGTGTTATTCATTAGCAGGTTTCCCGATTGTCGCCAAAATACCTCCATCCACATAAATAATGTGTCCGTTGATAAATCTGCTTGCATCTGAAGCTAAGAAAATAGCTGTTCCTGCAAGATCTTCTGGGTTCCCCCATCTTCCTTCCGGAGTTCTGCTGATGATAAAATCGTTAAACGGATGACCGTCTACTCTGATTGGTTCTGTCTGCGCCGTCGCAAAATATCCGGGACCAATACCGTTCACTTGGATATTGTGTTTTGCCCATTCTGTTGCTAAATTTTTGGTCAGCATTTTTAGTCCGCCCTTTGCAGAAGCGTATGCCACTACATTGTCGCGACCAAGCTCACTCATCATAGAACAGATATTGATAATTTTACCAGATTGTCTTCTGATCATGTGTTTTCCAACTAATTTGGACATGATAAAAGGACCGGTAAGATCTACATCGATTACTTTTCTAAAGTCTTCTACTTCCATCTCAATCGCCGGAATACGTTTGATGATTCCTGCATTGTTGACCAGGATGTCAATTTTCCCGTGAGTTGCTTCCATCAAAGCAACCTTCTGAGCGGCTTCCAATTCGTCTGTCACATCAAAAAGATATCCTGTAGCTCTATATCCTTTGCTGCGGTAATAGGCTAAAGCTTCATCTAATTTTGAAGGAGTTGTACTTGTGATTGCCAGTTCAGCACCTGCAGAGGCAAGACCTTCAGCCATTGCCATTCCTAATCCGTGAGTACCGCCGGTTACAACGGCTACTTTTCCGGATAAATCGAATAAATTCATGTAGAAAAAATTACTTTAGTTCGTTAGTTTTAACAGCGTCCATATCGCCATAATCCATATTTTCTCCAGCCATTCCCCAGATAAATGTGTAGTTGGAAGTACCAACTCCTGAGTGAATAGACCATTCCGGAGACAAGACTGCCTCATTGTTTTTCATAAAGATATGACGGGTTTCAGTCGGCTGACCAAGAAAATGACTTACCGCTTGCCCTTCTTCCAGATCAAAATAAAAATAAGCTTCCATTCTTCTGGTATGCGTGTGAGAAGGCATTGTGTTCCAAACACTTCCTTCGTGCAACTCGGTCATTCCCATTTGTAATTGGCAAGTTTCCAAAACGCTGTTGACAATCAATTTGTTGATGGTACGTCTGTTGGCGTATTTTGCTTCACCCAATTCTACAATCTCGGCTTCGTTTTTAGTGATCTTCTTTGTAGGAAAAGTGTGATGCGCAGGTGCAGAATTGAAATAGAATAAAGTCTGACCTTCATTTCCGTTTTCAAAAACAACATCTTTTGCCCCTTTTCCTATGTATAAAGCTTCTTTATTTCCAAGGTCGAAAACTTCTCCGTCTACGGTTACCTTTCCGGCAGCGCCAACATTGATAATTCCCAATTCTCTTCTATCTAAGAAGTTTTTCGCCTTCAAATCATCAGTAGGTTCCAATTTCAATGCACTTTTTACAGGCATTGCTCCCCCAACGATCATTCTGTCGTACATAGAATACACTACATTGATCTGATCTTCATTAAATAAATCATTGATCAAAAACTCCCTTCTCAGGTCTTCAGTTGTATATTTTTTTACATCTTCAGGATGATGGGCGTATCGAAATTCTGATTTTGTCATACTCTTGATTTTAAACTTAAATTACGGTTTTAAAAAACCTGTTAAACATTGCGTAATCGATTGCATTAAATTACACTAAAATTGTACAGAAATACTTGTCGTTAAATATATATATAATATGGATTCCGTTAACAAAAAATTCATTTAAATTTTCAAATTACTGAAAATCAATTTGATAAAAATGATTAAGGGAAGAGATTTAAGAAAAATTAAGAAAAATTTTAGTATAACTTTTAACTAAAATGAGATCAAACGCTAAGAAAAATAAAAATCATGCCATAAAAATAGTGCTATACACTTCAAATACTGTATATGTAACAATAGTTTAATTATTATAATCAAAAGATGTTAATTTTTTGTAATTAAATGTAATTTATAAAATATAGATTTGACATAACACCAAAAAGCTGATAAAAATCACAAAAAACATAAAATTGTGGTTGCTGAGCGTGGTTTTTGGGAGTTTTCTTTGAATAAAATCTAAAGATTTTAAGCACAATTTCACAGTTTTTAGGTATTAAACATATTTTTAAATGAAGTTTTTTTAACAATTGTTCACATATTAAAATTATACACAAACTACTTAATATCAAATATTTAAATGATTTAATAAATCTTATTTCTACTGTTTTTTAACTATCCTCACATTTAAATTAACAAAAAAATAATATTTTTTCTTTGCGTATTAAAAAATAATATTAGTTTAGGTGCCACGATAAATATGTGTTGTGAAAAATTACGCAATCGATTGCACACGAAAAGCGTAAACAAAACATAAAATCAACAGAAGTACTTAAAATCCACAAAAAAACTAAGCGGACAGCGTATAAAACGTTTTCCGACCAGACTTTAAAAACTATATAAGGATATAATAATGAATAAAAAAGTACAATCAATTAAGTGGTTATATATATCTGTCTTTCTGCTTCCGGTACTTGGCTTGGCGCAGGAAAAAAGCAAAGAGAAGGAAACCAATATTGACGAAGTGGTTTTGGTAGGATATACCAGAGTTTCTAAAAAAGATGTTACCAACGCGGTATCATCTGTAAAAGCTGAAGCCTTGAAAGATATGCCCGTAAACAGTGCTGCTGAAGCAATTCAGGGTAGATTGGCAGGGGTTCAGGTTCAGACAAGTGAAGGATCACCTGGTGCAGAGGTAGATATTAAAGTAAGAGGTGGTACTTCTATCACCGGAAGTAATGCTCCGCTTTATATTGTAGACGGTGTGCAAATGGATAACGCAATGTCTCTTTTGACGCCAAAGGAAATTGAATCTATTGAGGTTTTGAAAGATGCTTCATCTACATCAATCTACGGATCGAGAGGTGCAAACGGTGTAGTTTTGATTACAACAAAAAGTGGTCGTAAAAGAGCGACTACCACAATTAATTATAATGGTTTTACAGGGGTAAGAAAAATCATGAACACATTGGATGTCCTTGATCCTTATCAATTTGTATTGTACCAGTACGAGCTTTACAACAAAAATGGTATTGCAGAAGACATTACTGCTTTTGCGACAAGATACGGTACGTACAACCAATTGGAAAGCAAGTACAAAAGTGTAAAAGCGAGAGACTGGCAAGATGAGTTATTCGGAAAAGAAGCTTTCAACTTTACGCATAACCTTACTGTAAACGGAGGTTCTGAAAAATCAGCTTTTGCGTTGACATTAAATCATGTTGATGAGGACGGTATCATGTTGAAATCCGGCTTCAAAAGAAGTATGGTAAATTTCAAATATGATTATGATATCAGCAAACAACTTAAATTTGGCTTTAATTCCAGGTACAGCAGATCATTAATCAGCGGTGTAGGAACATCAAGCACAGGATCTCAGAGTAACAATAGATTGAGAAACGCAGTGAGATATCAACCTTTTGAAGGCGGATCTAATATTCCTGTCGATGATTTTGATCCTAGTTATGCAACAAATACCAATCTTGTAAATCCTTTGATCTTAAATGACAATGAAGTAAGAGACAACAGATCAAACGATTTATTACTAAATGGTTACATCAATTGGAATATCACAAAAGATATTACTTTCAGAAGTGTAATCGGTTACGTTCAGAGAGACATCATTACCAATCAATTTTGGGGTACAGTAACTTCACAGGCAAGAGCCAATGCTGATATGCCGATTGTACAGTTAGACAGATCGCAATCCAGAAGAATTACCAATACCAATACATTAAACTACACCAAAAAATTTGGTGATCATAAAGTAGATATTTTATTGGGTCAGGAAATAATCAAGACAGATGGTGAATCAAGCTACACTTATGTAAAATGGTTCCCGAAATCTATCCTTCCCAACGAAGCGTTTGCCAACATTGCCGCAGCAACTCCACCAGCAGGTTTGATACAGGATGCTGCAAGAACAGCGGCTTTACCACCAGATCGCTTAGCTTCATTTTTTGGACGTGTAAATTATATCTATGCCAACAAATATATCCTTACTGCATCGGTAAGAGCAGACGGATCAAACGTTTTCATGAAAGGAAACCAATGGGGATATTTTCCGGCAGCTTCATTAGCCTGGAAAATCAAAGAAGAAAACTTTCTTAAGGATGCTAATTGGTTAGATGAATTAAAACTTCGCGTTGGCTACGGTCTTTCCGGTAACAACAGAATTACCTCTTACCTTTGGGCAAATTTCTATAACGTAAGTGCAAACAACGGATATGTATTCGGAACTTCAGTGACACCGGGAGCTGCAATCTCTACTACACAGGCAAATCCTAATGTAAAATGGGAAGCGACAGTATCTAAAAATGCCGGTATCGATTTCGGATTTTTCAATAATAGATTATATGGTAGTGTTGACGGATATATTACTGACACAAAAGATTTATTGGTTTTAGCGAAAGTTCCTTTTGCGGGATATTCAAACCAGTTTCAAAACTCAGGTAAAACTCAAAACAAAGGTTTAGAATTTACTCTTGGAGGAGTTATCGTTAACAAAGAAGACTTCACTTGGAAAACAGACATCAACCTTTCTGCCAACAAAAACAAAATTTTAAGTTTAGGAAGCGGTGTTCGTCCGGGACAAGATTCATATCTTGTACAATCAGGAGGTATCGGCGGGTTTGATTTTATCGCTAAAGTTGGAAGCTCAGTGGGTACTTACTATGGATATGTAACTGAAGGAAGATACGAAATCAGCGACTTCAACTACAATACTGCAACGCAGGTTTATACTTTAAAGGCGGATGTACCAAGTAGCAGTGCGATTGCTTTGGGTGCGAAAGCTGTTCAGCCGGGAGATCTTAAATTAAAAGATTTAAATGGCGACGGACAAATCACCGATGCAGACAGAACAGAATTGGGAAGCGCTCAACCAAAATTCTATGGAGGTTTTAATCAAACTTTCCGTTACAAAAACTTTGACATGAGTTTATTCTTTAATTTCTCAGTCGGAAACAAAGTCTATAACGCTAATAAAATCGAGAATACCACTCAATATTTGTACCGAGACAATAATATGGCTGCAGAAGTTGCAGACAGATGGAGATGGTTTGATAACAACGGTGTGAAGGTAAACGATCCTACTGCTTTAGCAGCATTGAATGCAAACACAACTATGTGGACTCCACCAACAGGACAATACATTTTACATTCTTACGGGATTGAAGACGGGTCTTTCCTTAGACTAAATAACATAACTTTAGGATTCACTTTACCAAAAGGTTCTCTGGATGCGGTAGGTGTGAAAAATTTCAGATTGTATGCTACAGTAAATAACGCTTTTGTCATTACAAAATACAGCGGCTATGATCCTGAAGCAAGTACAAGAAGAAACGCATTGACTCCCGGAGTTGATTATTCGGCATATCCTAGAAGCAGATTTTTTGTAACAGGGGTAGATATCACTTTCTAAAAATTATTATCATGAAAAAAAGCAAATCAATATTTATTTTATCTTTTCTGGCAGGTGCACTTTTCCTTAATTCGTGCAGCGATTTCCTTGAGCCGGAAAATCTTTCAAGTATTTCTGAAGCACAACAATTTGACAGTACGGCAGATACATTTTCAGCATTAATCGGAGTTTACTCTCAATTAGGCGGAGATGACGGTTACGGGCAAAGATTGTCTTTGATTATTACTCAATCCGGAGATGACTTCAGAACTTCAGGAAGTTACAACTGTAATGACAGAAGAGGTGTGGCAACTTTTGGTGCATGTACTACCAATACAGAACTTAACGGCCCTTTCTCAAAACTGTATACAGGAATTGAGCGTGCAAACCTTGTGATCAAAAACATTCCTTTGTCACCTGTGATGCAAACCGGATCAGCAGATGATAAAAAACTGATGGACAGATATTTGGGCGAAGCTTTAACGCTGAGAGCACAATATTACTACGAGCTTATCAGAAACTGGGGAGATGTACCTTTTTACCTTGTTCCGGCTTCTGATGTAGCAGAGCAAAATCAGCCAAAAACAGACAGAGATATTATTTATGACCAAATGATTATCGATCTGGAAAAAGCGGCAACTTTAGTTCCTTGGAGATCTGAAGGTGGAACTACAAGCAATAGAATTTCTAAAGGTGCGGTGAAAGGTCTTAGAGCAAGAATTGCTTTGGCAAGAGCAGGATATTCTTTAAGAAGAAGCCCACAGATCATGGCACAGGGATCAAATCCTCAGAAATATTATCAGATCGCTTTAGATGAGTGTAAAGATATTATGAATCATACAGGAGAGCATAGCTTAAATCCAAGTTATGAAAACGTTTTCAGAGCTTTACATACCAATGCACAAGACGCAACCAATGAGGTTATTTTCTCAGTAGGAGCTTTTGGTGGAGGTGTAAGAACTGACTCAAAAATCGGATATTACAATGGGTTGAAACATCACGACAACTCCAACTGGAAAGGTGGTGGTGGTATCAATGCATTACCGACTTACTTCTACGAGTTTACAAAATATGACCTGAGAAGAGATATGAACGTCGGTATCTTCACAATCAATGCAACAAATCAGGCTGAGTTGGCTGCTTCAAACGCTTGGACGGATTCTAAATACAGAAAATCTTGGACGAGCATTACAGGACCTTCTCAAACTCTTGCTATCGACTGGCCTTTGATTCGCCTTTCGGATGTCATGTTGATGTTTGCTGAAGCTGATAATGAAATTCACGGAGCGCCTTCACAGGAAGCAAAAAATGCATTGTTAGCAGTAAGAAACAGAGCTTACACAGGAAATCTTGGACAGGTAGGAACAATTCCTTCTGACAAAATAGGTTTCTTCAATGCAATCGTAAAAGAAAGATTGCTGGAATTGGGATCTGAAGGAATGAGAAAATATGATTTGATCCGTTGGAATTTATTAGCTTCAAAAATTACTGAAACTAAACAAAAACTGACAGATTTCATCAACGGTGTAGGAGCTTATGCAAACGTACCATTGAATATTTATTACAAAGCTTCTGTGTACGATCCTACAAAAACGGCTCAGCAAAACATCGCTGCAATCGACGTTTATACAACAGGAACAGACAAAACTCAGGTATTTTACCTTCCAAATCAGTCTGCAACTACACCAACTGGTTACAAAGTGATTGCTTGGAGAGCAGGAATTACTGCAACTTATGTAAACGATCCTTCTGCAGGATATGCTCAATATTTCCAGGCAAATAAAAGAGAATTATTGCCTATTTATTTCGAATATATTCAGAACAACTACAATCTTACCCAAGATTACGGTTACTAGAATTAAGATACATTCATATTAATTTTAATACAGACTTTCTCCCACATCGGGTTAAAGTCTGTATTTTCCTAATGAAAATTAAAATCTATGAAGATTTCAAATTTTTACAACAAACTAAAATTCTTATCAATTTTTTCAGTAGTTGCAATAGGTATTCTTTCTTTCAAGATAAATGAAGGTAAAACCATCATCGTTTCGAAAGACGGAAAAGGTAATTTCACTACAATTCAAGAGGCTATCAATTCTGTTGAAGAAGGAAAAACGGTAAGAACAAAAATCATTGTAAAACCAGGAATTTACAGAGAAAAAATTACAGTTTCAGCTGCAAAAAGCCCAATCAGTTTGATTGGAGAAAAAGCAGAAAACACGATCTTAGTTTACGGTGATTACGCTTCAAAACAAAATGCTGAAGGCAAAAACATAGGAACTACAGGATCATCAACTCTCTTCATTTTTTCCGATAATTTTTCGGCTAAAAATTTCACTTTTCAAAATGATGCAGGACCAGTCGGACAGGCTGTTGCGGTTTTGACGACAGGAGATAAAATCGCTTTTGAAAACTGCCGTTTTCTAGGATTTCAGGATACATTGTACACAAAAGGAGCTCAGGATGACCCTGATAAAAGTAAAATTTCAAGGAATTATTTTAAAAACTGCTACATCGAAGGTACTACCGACTATATTTTCGGAGCCGGAACTGCGGTTTTTGAAAACTGCACGATTTACTCTAAAAAAAATGCTTCTTACGTTACCGCTGCCTCTACTCCGGAAGAAAAGGAGTTCGGATATGTATTTATTAACTGTAATTTAACAGGAGATGCAAATTCAAATTCTGTATATTTGGGAAGACCTTGGAGACCTTTTGCAAAAACAGTTTACATCAACTGTGCAATCGATTCCACAATCAAACCTAAAGGTTGGCACAACTGGGGAAAAGTAGATGCAGAAAAGACAACTTTTTACGCAGAATACAATTCTAAAGGTGTTGGAGCAAATGCTGAAAAAAGAGTTTCGTGGTCACATCAACTTTCAAAAGAAGAAAGTAAAAAATATACAGCAAAAAATATTCTGTCAGGAAAAGACAATTGGAATTTCAAAAAAGCCAATCAGTAAATCATCCTAAATTCAATTATATGAAAATTTATTTTTCTTCACTCTTCTTTTTAGGACTTTTATCTTTACAAAACTGTACAAGTCAGGTAAAAACTTCAGCCGAATCTGAAACAATGATTTCAGGAAAGCTGATCAGTTTTCCCGGAGCAGAAGGTTTTGGAAGATTTACTACAGGTGGACGTGGCGGAAAAGTTGTATTCGTAACCAAATTGACAGATGACGGCTCGGAAGGAACTCTAAGACATGCTTTAGAACAAAAAGGTGCAAGATATATTGTTTTTAAAACTGCCGGAAATATTTTTCTTGAATCTCCACTAAAAATAAAAGAAGGCAACGTTACCATTGCCGGACAAACCGCTTCCGGAGACGGAATTACCGTTGCCAACTACGAAACTTTTGTCGCAGCCGATAATGTGATCATCCGTTACATGAGATTCAGAATGGGTGATAAAAAGAAATATGAAAGCGATGCTTTAGGCGCAAGATTTATCAAAAATTTAATGGTCGATCATTGTTCGATGAGTTGGTCTACCGACGAAACGGTTTCCATTTATGTCAATGAAAATACCACACTTCAATGGTGCGTGATTGCAGAAAGCTTACGAAATTCTGCTCACCAGAAAGGTGCTCACGGTTATGGAGGAATTGCAGGCGGAAAATTCGCATCCTTTCATCATAATTTATATGCTAATCACGACAGCAGAAATCCTAGATTGGGAGAATATGCGGGAAGTAAATTTGCTTTGACCGATCTGACCGACCTGAGAAATAATGTCGTTTACAATTGGGGACACAACAATGTTTACGGTGGTGAAGGAATGAATGTCAACATCGTCAATTCTTACTACAAACCTGGTCCTGCGACAATGACCAAAAAGAGAATTGTAGCCATCGATAAAAACGAAAAACCCGAAACCGAAGTTTACAACATCTGGGGGAAATATTACATCAACGGAAATGTAGTGGAAGGAAGTCTTGAAGTTACCGCGGACAATTGGAATTTAGGTGTTTTTAATCAAATGAAACCTGCTTACAATCTGACTGACGCTGATAAAAATTCAATTAAAATCAATCAGCCACACGACATTCAGAATAATATAACAACGCATTCTGCACAGGAAGCTTACGAAAAAATATTAAAAATCGGGGGCGCAAGTTTGGTGAGAGACGCTGTAGATTTACGGGTCTTAAATGAAGTTAAAACCGGAACATTTACCTATAAAGGTTCGCGTGGAAGCGACAACGGAATCATCGATTCGCAGGAAGACGTCGGTGGATTTCCGGATTTAAAACCCGGAAAAAGTCCTGTAGATTCCGACAACGACGGAATGCCCGATGAATGGGAAATCAAAAATAATCTAGATCCGAAAACAGCCAATGCCAACGGAAAAGATTTAGATAAAAATTATGATAATGTTGAGGTTTATATGAATAGCCTTGTCAAAAAAATAACAGAAAATCAACGGTAGTTACTGAACTTCCAGACCGATCGGTTATCTAAATTAAAAATAAATGTTAAAGATAAAATCAAACATATTCAAAATAATATTAGCGGGAGCAGTTTTCGCTGGCGTTTCCTCTTTCGCACAGAAAAATGCGATCGATAAAATCCGTAAAAATCCGAAAGCGCCTTTTTCCTACGCCGAATTATCAATAAAAGAAGGCGGAACATGGCAGGGAAACGAATACATCGGCGGAACTTTCAAAAACGTTAATGAATTGACTCTTCCAACTGCGCACACCGATCATTCTTATTACATCAGGTACGAAGGAATCGGTTTGGAAAACAATCAAATTGGTTACAGATTGTACTTAGATTGGAGAAATGCCACCGATATTTTCGGTAAAAAAGTCAATACTTTGGTATTGCCGGAAGTCGGACAAGACGGTTTTGAGTCTTATCATCACGATTCACCTTGGGGACAGGATATTTTGAAATCCGGTCGTACCATCGGAATCGGTTCTTACGGAAGATACGACGACCAGAATGATTTCGTGGAAACTTTTAAAACCGTAAAAAGTACAACCGCAAAAGTTTTTAATGAAAGCAACAAATCTTTCGCAACCATCGATTACAAAGGCTGGAAGACATGGGGAAAAGCCGTTGATCTTCAATCGAAGCTGACGATTTTCAACAAAGACCGTTTTGTAAAGGTTGATTTAAATTTAAACGAAACACTTTCAGGATTGTGTACCGGAATCGTAGCTTTCAAAGACATTCCAATGAAACAGGCGGTCAGCAAAAACAAAAAATGGGGTTACATTGCCACTTACGGAACGCAGACTTTAGCCAAAAAAGAAGATAATTTGGGAATGGTGATCTTCTACCCTATCGAAAGTTTTGATAAATATGTACAGACAAAATCTACGCATGTTGTCGTTTTCAAAAAGACCAAAAATGTTTCGTATTACTTTATGGGAGCTTGGTCACAGGAACCCAACGGAATAAAAACCGAAGCAGAATTTTACAAAGATTTAGATAAAAAATTAGAAATTTTAGATAATAACAATCAACTTTAAATTGACTTACAATGAGTTTTATTAATCAAAAATTAAAAATATACGCCGTTGCTGTTCTAGGATCAGGAATGTTCTTAGCTTGCGCACAGACAAAAACTGCAACCGCAGCAAAAGCTTCTACTTCAACTTCAAAATCCGGAAAAGTAGTTCCTACCAATCTGAAATGGTCAGAAAGAATGATGCTTTCAGAAATGCAGAGATTCCCGGAAGCATGGATGCTAGATTTCAGCAAAAGTCCGAAATGGACGTATCCTTCAGCAATTGTTCTGGATGGAGCTGAACAATTGTACATCAAAACCGGTAAAAAACAATATTACGATTACATCAGCGGCTTTGGAGAAAAATTAATTAAAGAAGACGGTACGATTCTTACCTACGACCTTGATAAGTACAACATCGATATGTTGAACAGCGGAAACATATTACTTTATCTTTACGAAAAAGAGAAAAAAGAGAAATACCTGAAAGCGCTTCAAACGCTTCGTTTACAAATCGACGGACAGCCAAGAACTACAGAAGGATCTTTCTGGCACAAAAAAATATATCCAAATCAGGTTTGGTTAGATGGCCTTTACATGGGAATGCCTTTCTACACACATTACACAAAAGATCTTACCAAAGGTGCAGATGCAACGAAAGCGTATAATGATATTGTTTTGCAGTTTGATTCGGTTCAGAAAAACCTTTTAGACAAAAAAACAGGATTGCTGTATCACGCTTGGGATGAAAGCAAAAAAGAAGCCTGGGCAAACAAAGAAACCGGACTTTCACCCAATTTCTGGGGAAGAGCAATGGGTTGGTATGGGATGGCAATGGTAGATGTTTTGGATTATTTACCTAAAGATCATCCGGGAAGAGCCAGAATTATTTCTTACATAAAATCTTATGCTGATGCCGTAATCAAGGTTCAGGATAAAAAATCCGGTCTTTGGTATCAGGTTTTAGATAAGCCATTGGCAAACGGTAATTACGAAGAAGCAACTGCTTCAGCCATGTTTGTTTACACGATGATCAAATCGGTAAACAAAGGATATCTTCCAAATTCATACAAAGCAGCAGCTAAAAAAGGTTACGACGGAATCATCAAAAATTTAATTACAGTTGATGAAAACGGAGTGGTAAACTTAAATAAATGTTGCGCCGTTGCCGGATTGGGAGGAAAACCTTACAGAGACGGTTCTTACGAATATTATGTAAATGAGGAAATCCGTTCAAACGACGGAAAAGGAACAGGACCATTTATTTTAGCAAGTTTAGAATTTGAAAAGTAGAGTTTTAAACCATTAAGGAGGGTTAAGAAGTTAAGATTCATGAAGGTTAAAATCTAGATTTTATTAAGCAACTTGCTTAAAGCGAAGCTAAACTTAACTATTCTAAACTCCTTAATAAAACTTAATGGTGAAAAAAATGTTTGCACTTTTAAAATAACTAGCCTTTGCTGAGCAGAGCGCCTTTGCGAACGAAAAATATGCAGAGTAACAATAAAAAAAATCTTTGCGCCCATTGCGTTTAAACCCAGATCAAAAATCTGATTTTATGACAACAAACAAATTTTTAAATATACTTTCAATCACCGCATTTTCCATTGCTTCAACGTTTTTGAACGCACAGGAAAAACCATATGTTTCAGAAGTCTGGACTGCCGATCAGGGAAAAAATTATAGAAACCCGATCTTATACGCAGATTATTCAGATCCCGATGTTACAAGAGTTGGTGATGATTATTATATGACAGCTTCAAGTTTCAATGAAGCTCCGGGATTGCCAATCTTACATTCTAAAGATATGGTTAATTGGAAATTGGTTAACTACGCTATTGAGGATGTTTTGCCTAAAGAACATTTCTCAGTTCCAAGAAGAGGCGATGCAGTTTGGGCACCAAGTATCCGTTTTCACAAAGGTGAATTTTATATTTATTGGGGAGATCCGGATTACGGAATTTATATGGTGAAAACCAAAGATCCGCTTGGAAAATGGGACGAACCAGTTTTGGTAATGGAAGGAAAAGGTCTAATCGATTCCTGCCCTTTCTGGGACGAAGACGGACAGGCATATTTGGTTCACGGTTGGGCAGGAAGCCGCGCCGGAGTTAAAAGTATTTTGTCTTTGAATAAAATGAATCCTGAAGGAACAAAAGTTTTAGATAAAGGAGTTCACATTTTCGATGGTCACGATGCTCATCCCACCGTTGAAGGTCCAAAAATGTATAAAAGAAACGGCTATTACTACATTTTTGCTCCCGCAGGAGGTGTGGCGACAGGTTGGCAATTGGTTTTAAGATCAAAAAATATTTACGGTCCTTACGAAGAAAAAATAGTTCTTGAGCAGGGAAAAACAAAGATCAACGGTCCGCATCAGGGAGCTTGGGTAGATACGCCATCAGGTGAAGATTGGTTCTACCATTTTCAGGATGTGGATGCAGGTGGAAGAATCGTGCATCTTCAACCAATGAAATGGGAAAAAGATTGGCCATTAATTGGAATCGACAACGATAAAAACGGAATTGGTGAACCGGTTTTAACCTATAAAAAACCAAACGTCGGCAAAACTTACCCAGTCGTAACTCCAGCTGAAACGGATGAGTTTGATGGTGAAAAATTAGGTTTACAATGGCAATGGAGCGCCAACGAAAATATCGTTTGGTCTTCCAAACTTCCGGGACAGAAATTTTTAAGATTATTCTCAATGAAAGCTCCTGAAAGTGAACTCAACCTTTGGAACGTTCCGAATCTTCTGACTCAAAAATTCCCGGCTCCGAATTTTGTGGCTTCCACTAAAGTTAAATTAAATCCCGAAGATGCCAAAGAAGGAAAAACTGCCGGGCTTTTGATAATGGGGATGGATCACGCTTCAATCGTTATCACCAACAAACCAGATGGATATTACGTTCAGTTGAGAAAAGCAGAAAAAGCAGATAAAATGGGTGTAGAAAAAGTTTTGTTTGAAACTAAATTACAAGGAAATGAGGCTTATCTGAAAGTAAATGTAAGCGAGCCCAACGGAATTTGCACATTCAGCTATAGTGAAAACGGAAAAAATTTCATCAAAGCTGGCGAACCATTTCAGGCAAAACCCGGAAAATGGATTGGTGCTAAAGTGGGATTATATTCTGTTAGCACACAAAAAGCAAACCGCGGTGGATACGCAGATTTTGAATATTTCAGAGTAACCAAAAATTAAGTTTTACTCTCGCAGATTTTGCTGATTTCGCAGATGAATTTTAGAATAATTAAATCTGCATAATCTGTTTAATCTGCGAGAGATAGATTAAAATATTAAACCAAAAAGGTTTAAAATACCTGTAAGGTTTAAAAAAAATGTCAAAAAATAAAAAGATATAATTACATGAAGAAGTCATTCAAAATACTAGGTCTTGTTGCAGCGATGATGTTTTCGGGACAGATCTATGCGCAAAATGTAGACATTTACAAAAATATTGAATTTAAAATGCCGCAGGTAGCGGAAACTTCTTTTCCTACCAATACCGTTTCTATTAAAGATTTTGGTGGTGTTGCAGGCGGAAAAGTAAAAAATACAGAAGCTTTTAAAAAAGCAATGGACGCTTTGGTAAAAAAAGGTGGTGGTAAACTGGTCGTTCCAAGAGGAATCTGGTTGACGGGACCCATCGTTTTGCAAAGCAATATCAATCTTCATATCGAAGACGGTGCTTTTATAACTTTTAGTAAAGATAAAAGCGATTATCCTTTGGTTGACGTAAGCTTTGAAGGTTTAAATACAATCCGTTGTCAGTCTCCTATTTCTGCAAGAAATGCAAACAATATTGCCATCACAGGAAAAGGCGTGATCGACGGAAATGGTGATGCGTGGAGAGCTGTAAAAAAAGGAAAACTGGCGGAAACTGAATGGAAAAAATTCGTTGCTTCCGGTGGAATTGTTTCTGAGGATGGCAAGACTTGGTACCCATCAGAAAGCTATAAAAAAGGATTTGAAGGTAGCTCAAACTTCAATGTTCCGGATAAAATCTCAAAATCTGAATTGGAATCTGTAAAAGATTTCCTTCGTCCGGTAATGGTGAGCATTGTAGGTTGCGATAAAGTTCTTCTTGACGGACCGACTTTCCAGAATTCTCCGGCGTGGAATCTTCACCCATTGATGTCTTCAAATATTATTCTCAAAAATCTTACCGTTAGAAATCCTTGGTATTCTCAGAATGGCGACGGTGTAGATTTAGAATCTTGTAAAAATGTCCTGATCTATGACAATACTTTTGACGTAGGTGACGATGCGATCTGCATCAAATCCGGTAAAGATGAAGACGGCAGAAAAAGAAATATGCCGACTGAAAATGTAATCATTAAAAACAATGTGGTTTATCATGGTCACGGAGGTTTCGTGATCGGAAGTGAAATGTCTGGAGGCGCAAGAAATATTCACGTTTCAGACTGTACTTTTATCGGAACCGATATCGGTCTTCGTTTCAAAACAACCCGTGGAAGAGGTGGTATCGTTGAAAATATTTATGTAAAAAACATCGATATGATCAACATTCCTACGCAGACCATCGGATTTAATATGTTCTACGAAGGAGCTTCTCCGGTTTTGGAGGACGGACAAAACGCAGAAGGAAACAAAGTTCCAGAAAAAGTATTTCCGGTAAACGAGAAAACGCCGATTTTCAGAAATATTTATTTTAAAAATATCAATGCGGTCAATTCTTATGAGGCAATTTCTATCAATGGTTTGGCGGAGATGAATATTAAAAACATCGTGATAGAAGATTCGCAGTTTGACACCAAAAAAGCATTAAGCATAGTAGATGGCGATGGTATTGTTCTGAAAAATGTAAAACTAAAATACAGCGAAGGAACAGGTGCAGTTGTGTACAACAGTAAAAATGTAGACCTCTCTACCCTTCAGTTAGAAGCTTCTCAAAAACCAACCATTAAAGTTTTAGGAAGCAAAACCTCAGCGGTTAAATTACCTAAAAATGTAACCGGTGAGCAATTGCAAATTTCAAAAGAGATTGCGAAAAATGCAGTGAAGTAAGTTTTGAGATTCATTTTTATAATGAATTTTAAACTTGTGGGCTTCGCTAAGTGAAACGCCTTTGCGAACTTAAAAGCATAATGATTGTCAAAAAAACTTTGCGCACCTTTAGTTTGTAATATAAAAAAAACAAGATTATTTTTATCTTATCAACACATTCACAAGAAACAGGGTGAATCATTTTGTGACCAAGGTATTAAGACCTATGCAAAGATTATGAACCCTGTTTCTTTGAGAGTAAGATCATAATAGAAATTTAGGATTACGACCTATTATCAAGGGCTTAGACAGAACTCTCATTGTGAATGATAAACTTAAAAGTTATGAAACAAAAGTACGTTATTGGAATCGATATTTCCAAATCAAAACTAGATTGTGCCGTGATTGATTTTGAGTATAAGATTCATTATGAAATGATTATCGAAAATACACAGAAAAGTATTGAATCATTTTTCAAATCTATGTTGAAATTACTCAGGATAAAAGGAGACGAATTGCTTATTTGCTGTGAAAATACAGGAATTTATAACAGACCTTTGGAAAAAACTGCTTCACAGTCAGAAATTTTACTCTGGGTGGAACATCCTGTAAAAATTAAGAAAGCAACGACAGATTTGCGGGGAAAAGATAACAAAAAAGATGCTCTTAGAATAGCACAATATGCAGTTCGGTATCGAGATAAATTAATTGCTTACGAAGAGCCTTCATCAGTTATCATACAAATGAATATATTAACAAAATCCAGAGACAGTTTGCTGCTTCAAAAAACGGCTTTAGAAAACCAGCTTCGGGAAGCGAAAAGCCATGATTGTCTCGAATTCAAGATATTGAATGAGTCCTATTCGAAAGTTATAAAAACATTTAAAACATCGATAAAAAAAATAGAAAATCAGCTTTTCAAACTCATGGAAACACAGGAAGAAGTTAAGAAAAACATGGATTTGTTAACCTCGATTCCCGGAATAGGAACTCAATGTGCGATAAATTTTATCATCGTTACCAATAATTTTAAGTCCTTTGAAAATGCTAAACATTTAGCTTGTTATGCGGGTGTTGTACCCTTTAAAAATCAATCCGGAACGATTGTAAAAAAGGAAAGAATCTCGAAGATAGCTCATCAAAAGCTCAAGAAACTGCTTCATATGTCAGCAATGGCAAGCATAGATAAAGAAATAAAAGCTTATTTTAAACGTAAAGTAGAGGAAGGTAAAAATAAGATGAGCGTATTAAATGCCGTGAGGAATAAATTAGTCCACAGAATAATGGCTGTAATCAATCGAAAGCAACCATTTTTACAAAGAGAAGAATTTTTATCATTAAAAAATTCAAATTCTTCTTGCATATTAACATAGAAATCTTTGCGTTTAAAATTATTAAACAAAGCGTTTACTAAAAATTAAAAAATGAGTTTTCACAAACTATATTTTCTTTTTGTTTTTTTTGTAGGAGCAACAGCATTCGGTCAGACAAAGCCGAATGCTACTCCTTACACCAACGAAGCAACGTACGAAAAACTGAAAAAGAAACATCCGTTCATCACTCCGCTAAACAGACCTGTTCCGCCCAACATCGGAATCGATAAAGACGTAGAATACGCCAACATCAACGGATTATCTCTAAAAGCAGACATCTATTATCCACTCGACAAATCCACAGAACATCCCGGAATCGCATTGGTTCACGGTGGAGGTTGGATCTCGGGAAGTAAGGAAAACGAAAAATACATGGCTCAGGAATTGGCAGCAAAAGGTTATGTTGCCATTGCGGTAGGTTACCGTTTAAGCGAAGTTGCCAAATATCCTGCAGCAAATAATGATGTGGAAAGTGCCATCAAATTTTTAAGGAAAAATAAGAAAAAATATTCTTTAAACCCAAAAAAAATGGCAGTTTTAGGAGAATCTGCAGGAGCACAAATCGCTACTTTGGTAGGAGTACAAACAAAAAATAAAATTAAAGCCATCGTCAATATAGACGGAATTGTTTCTTTCATTCACCCAGAAGCTGAGGAAAGCACATATGCCGCCTTTTGGCTAGGTGGCGACAGAGAAGTCAATCTAAAAAAGTGGACAGAAGCTTCACCACTGGAATATGTTGGCAAAAACACACCTCCTACTCTTTTCATCAACTCTTCGCAACCTCGCTTTCATGCGGGAAGAGACGATATGATGAAAATTTTAAAAAGTCATCATATTTTTACAGAATATCACGAAATCAAAGATACACCTCACTCATTTTGGTCTGCCGAACCCTGGTTTACAGAAACTTTAGATTTGACCCTTCAGTTTTTAGATAAATATTTGAAGTAATTTGGAGCAAAGAATAATCAATAAATTGATTTTAAGCTATCGTTTATTTTCAAGCTTAAGCGACTTGTTCGCATCCTTTGCTCCTTAAAAAAAAGCATAATGAAAATAAATCTTTGCGATAATAAATTAAGAATAAATCATATTTTCAAGCTTAAGCGACTTGCTCGCATCCTTTGCTCCTTAAAATATTTACAGCAAGAAAATAAATCTTTGCGTTAAAAAAAATATCACATTCAAAATAATTTTTCAATGAAAAAACTATTTTTAATACTCTTTATTTCCATCACCAATTTACTTTTGGCAGGAACTGATCCATATATTACCGTAACCGTTGCACAGGACGGAAGTGGACAATTTACTTCGATTCAGAAAGCAATTACTTCAATAAGAGATTTCGGTCCTGGAGAAGCTTTGGTTAAAATAAAAGCAGGAATCTATCACGAAAAAATAGTCATTCCCTCATCGAAACATAAAATCACTTTACAAGGTGAAGACAAAGAAAACACCATCATCACCAACGATGATTATTCCGGAAAACCGGATGCTTTGAATGAGAAGATGACGACTTTCAATTCGTACACGCTTCTGGTGATGTCAGATGATATTAAAATTTCAAATCTGACTATTCAAAATTCATCTTGCAATCAGGGACAGGCAGTTGCACTTCACGTGGAAGGTGACCGTTTTATTATCAAAGATTCTAAGATTTTGGGTTGTCAGGATACAGTTTATACAGGTGGAAATCACAGCAGACAATATTATGAAAACTGCTATATCGAAGGAACGACCGACTTTATTTTCGGTTCGGCAACCGTAGTTTTTAAAAACTGTACCATTAAAAGTTTAGCGAATTCTTACATCACTGCGGCTTCTACGGATCAGTCTAAAAAGTTTGGTTATGTATTTTTTGATTGCAAACTTATTGCGAAAGAAGGCATCACAAAAGTTTTCTTGGGAAGACCTTGGAGATCTTTTGCAAGAACAGTTTTCATCAACACCGAAATGGGAAATCATATTCTTCCAGAAGGTTGGAACCCGTGGAAAGGCGATAAAATGTTTCCTGACAAAGATAAAACAGCTTACTATGCCGAATACAACAGCAAAGGAGAAGGCGGAAATATCTCTCAAAGAGTTCCGTGGTCACACCAATTGACTAAAAAAGAAGCAAAAAAATACACAATCAAAAATATTTTCGGAGACTGGAACCCGAATATGACTAATAAGTAATTGGTAATGAGTAATTATTACCATAATAAAACGACATAGGAAAGTGGAGCGTTAAGAAAATTAAATTTTCATCCGTTAAAAAATTCCCACTGTTTGAAGCGCGAGACAAATTTTTAACCGAAGAACAAACTTTTAATTCGCGCAAGTTTTGGGAATTTTAGGATTAAAATTTAATTTTTAGCGGAACTTTCCAAGTCTTGAACTTTTGGTTCTTTTGTTTCAAGACAAAAGAACATTAATAAAAATCAATTTACAATGAAAAAATTTCTTTTAATTTTAAGCATCATTATTTCAGCATTATCATCGGCTCAGAAAAAACCGACTTTATTTCTGATTGGTGATTCAACCATGTCGAACAAGGACAACCCGGACAAAAATCCTGAACACGGATGGGGGCAGGTTTTGCCACAATTTTTAATGACAGGAATTGAACTTCAAAATCATGCCATGAACGGAAGAAGCTCAAAAAGTTTCCGAACAGAAGGGCGATGGGACAAAGTGGAAAAACAGTTAAAAAAAGGAGATTTCGTAATAATCCAATTCGGTCATAATGATCAGAAACTGAAAGATTCTACAAAATTCACCAATCCACACACTCAGTACAGAGCGAATTTGGAAAGATATGTGAAAGAAACAAGAGCAAAAGGTGCAACACCTATTTTGATGACTTCTATTACAAGAAGAAATTTTAACGAAAACGGCGTTTTAATCGACACTCACACAGATTATCCTTTGATGGTGAGAATGGTTGCAGATGACATGAAAGTTGCATTTGTAGACATGCAATTACTAACCGAACAGATGGAAATTGCCGCAGGTCCGGAAAAATCAAAACTCTTGCATCTTTACTTCAAAGCGGGTGAAAATGCATATTATGAAAAAGACAAAGCAGACGATACTCATCTCTCAAAACTCGGTGCAGAAACGGTTGCAAAACTGGCTTTAAAATCTTTGAAAGACTTAAAAATCGGTTTAGAGAAATATATTAAATAATTGTCCCACAGATTGTACGGATTTCCACAGATTTAATAACAAAAACAAGTCTGCTTAATCTGTAAAATCTGCGAGAGAAAAAACAGTTAGTTTGTTATTGACTTCGTTGAATCTTTGATTTCAAAACAAAAGAATTCAATTAAAATAAAAAATATGAATTTCAAAAAAGAACCATTCTTCGACGGAAATTCCGAATGGGAAGATTTAGGAAACGGTGTTTCCAGACAATTTGTGGGATATAATTCGCAAGTAATGATGGTGATCGTTAAATTTGAAAAAGATGCGATCGGAGTTTTGCACCAGCATTTTCACTCTCAAATTACCTACGTTGCTTCAGGTCAGTTTGAAGTCACCGTTGATGGCGAAACAAAAATCCTAAAGCAGGGTGACGGTTTTTTCGCCCAACCCAATATTTTCCATGGCGTAAAATGTCTTGAGGCAGGACAATTGATTGATTCTTTTACTCCCTTCAGAGAAGATTTTTTAGAATAAATTAAACAAATTATTTCATTTTTCACCGACACCAAATCATAAAATAAAAATGAAAAATCTTATCCTGATTTCCTTTATATTTTTTTTAAATAATAACTTTTCTGCACAGGAGAAAATTGTGGTCTGGCCAAAAGGTCAAATGCCGAATTCTAAAGGCTTAAAACTAAATATTGAAGAAAAAAAAGAAGGAACCATCACTCAAAATCCCGAAACGGAACTTTTTGCTTTTCTACCTCCAAAAGCCGACAGAAAAAAAATGGCTGTCATCATTATTCCGGGTGGCGGATATTACAAACTGACTTATAATGAAGGTGGTTTTCAGATTGCAAAATGGCTGAATACTTTGGGAATTTCTGCTTTTGTTCTAAATTACAGATTGCCAACTTCACCAGATCTTGTCCGAAGAGAAATCGCTCCACTTCAGGACATTCAGGCATCGATAAAATACATCAGAAAAAACGCTGAACTATACGGAATTTTGCCAGATCAGGTGGGAGTTATAGGAACTTCCGCAGGAGGACATTTGGCTGCAACCGTCAGTAATATTTCAACAGATTACACAGAACTTAAAGGTGATTGGGAAAGTATTTCTACCATTCCAAATTTTGCCATTTTGATTTCTCCGGTTATTGATCTTGGAGAGTTTGCCCACGCCGACAGCCGCAAAAGTTTGCTTGGTGAAAATGCTACTCCTGAAAAAATCAGCGAATATTCTATGCAAAACCGTGTAACAGAAAAAACACCACCCACAATACTTTTTCATGCTCAAAATGACAAAACAGTCCCTGTAATGAACAGCATTTTGTATTACAAAGCAATGACCCAAAATAAAGTGAGAGGATCATTATTTATTTTCCCTGAAGGCGAACACAGAATCGGAATCATTAATAAATCTGAATTGACTGATAATTGGAAAAAACTGTGCTCAGACTGGCTTAAGAATATTAGTAGTAAGTAATTGGTAATGAGTAATTACTTATTTTTTTTTAAATTTAAAAAAATGAAAAATTTCATCATAATTTTCTTTATTTTTCTTGGAATAAAAATTTCGTCTCAGCAGAAAATTACGGTTTGGTCAAAAGGTCAAATGCCGAATTCTAAAGGTTTAAAATTAAAAATCATTGAAGAAAAAGAAGGACGAATCACCCAGATTCAGGAAGCTGAACTTTTTGCTTTTCTGCCTGCCAAAGAAGAAAGAAAACAAGTGGCAGTCATCATCATTCCAGGCGGCGGTTATCATCATTTGACCTATGATTTGGGAGGATATTCTTATGCAAAATGGCTTAATACATTAGGAATTTCAGCTTTTGTTTTGAATTATCGACTTCCGACTTCACCGGATTTGAAACAGAGAGAAATCGGTCCGTTGCAGGATATTCAGGCAGCGATAAAATTAATAAGAAAAAATGCTGCTCAATATGGAATTTCACCTGATCAGATTGGAGTTTTAGGAACTTCCGCAGGTGGACATCTTGCTGCAATGGTGAGTAATTTCAATGATTTAACTGAATTAAAAGGTGATTGGGAATCAATTTCTACCATTCCCAATTTTGCGATTTTGGTTTCTCCGGTTATTGATTTGGGAGAATTTGCGCATAAAGGAAGCCGAAATAATCTTTTAGGAGAAAACGCTTCCCCAGAAAAAATCAAAGAATATTCTATGCAGAATCGTGTGACAGAAAAAACGCCGCCGACAATTCTATTTCATGCCCAAAATGACCCCGCAGTTCCTGTCATCAACAGTATTTTATACTACGAAGCCATGCTGAAAAATAAAGTGAAAGGTGCGATGTTTATCTTCCCTGAAGGCGAACATAATATCGGAATTGCCAACAAATCTGAACTCACAGACAATTGGAAAAAATTGTGTGCGGACTGGCTTAAAAATATGATTAATAAGTAATTAGTGTTTAGTGTTTAGTGTTTAGTGTTTAAAAAAATAAGACGTTAATCTTTAAGTTGCAAGGAAATCTAGTATTTGTGGCTAATTTAAAATAGAAAAAATCCTGATGCTTTTTGCATCAGGATTTTAAGTTTTATTGAGATATTTTATTTTTCTTCAGCCACTTTGGATACTCATTTTCAATCAGTTTCGTTCCTGCTTCATTGTACCAACTGTAGCCCATTCTTCGTTCTTCAGAAACTTCTTCGTAGTTGAATTTTACGCTGCCGTCACGGTCTCCAAAAACGGGTTTGTTGGTCGGGATATCATAAAATCTTGCCCAAACTGCCGATCCTTCTTTTTTGCTTAAAGTACGGATTGCTTTTTCGCTTTCTTTGGAAACGTTGTAAGTATACCCTTCAATTTTACTTTCTTTAAACCATTGAATTGCCGATTTAGTTGATTTTTCAATCTCAGGAGTTATGGGTTGCATCATGAGAAATTTCACAATATTTACAGATTCTCCTGTTGCCAATGACATCGGTTCAAAAGCTCTGGCTTTTTCAGGTTTTAAAGTAACTTCATTGTACTGATCTGCCCAGATTGTCAACTTCCCGTTTTGTAGAACCTGAGTTTTCAAAATACATGCAATTCCTTTTTGTAAAGCGACTTTAGACTTTTCTTTCAATTGAGAATTTACAACATCAAAACCTTCTTTTCCTTCTGAAATATTGTATAGAATCGTCAATACATTGATCATTGCATTATCGTTGTAAGTCACTTGTTTTCTGTAGATTGCAGAGTTTGGAAAATACTGCGGAAAACCACCATTTTCATACTGCATTGAAAGAATATACTGAATTCCTTTTTCTGCAGATTTTAAATAAACCGGATTTTTTGTTGTGTCATAAGCTTTTATCAACCCGTTGATTTCTCTTGACGTTGCATTATTGTCGATGGTTGCAAGATCATTGTCGTTGGCTTTGATTATTTTTAAAAGTTTCGGATCTATTTTTAAAGTATAATCTACATTTTTTTTGTCGCTGTTGTGTTTTCCCCAACCGCCGTTCGGAAGTTGATACATCATCATTTTTTCCGCCAAAGTATCTTTTACCTGAGCCGAAATTGCAGATGTTACTAAGGAAAATGCTGCTATTGTGAGTTTTAAATTAATCATTTAAAATTTAGTTATTTAATAGTAATTATTAAAGGATTGGCAACAATTTGCGACTGCTTTTGAAGCATCTTTTCCCAATCGTTTCGAGTTTGTATTTGTCCGCTTTTTTGCCATGCAAATCCTGCGTAATAGGTCAGTTTTTTCTGAGGTTTCGTGACGACCAACAGATTACTTTGGTCAGGAGTTTCAGATTTATAAGCTATCGATTTTTGAACGATTTTAGGATCTACGACGATTCCTTCTCCTACAAATGCATCATCAATTTTTTCCCAGTGCAGATAATATCCGTTTTTATCGTTGAGTTTGCTTTCTCCTTCATTTTTATGAAGAGTAATTCCAAGGGTGTAATTGGGAACAGGTTTTTCTGTTTCAAAAATCGATTCAAACTTAGAAAAATTCGATCCCAGATCAAGAGAAATTCTTTTTGTTTCTTTTACGCCAAATTCGCTCCAAGGATTATATGTTAATTCAAAAACCGTTCTCAACGGACCTTCAGCAATTGTTTTTGACGTTACAAAGTTTTGGGAAACCTGTAGTTTTTCATCTTTCCAGATTCCGATTCCTCCCGTTCCGCGGCTGTCTCCGACTTGGTAAGGATCGTAACCTTCATCTCTTGTATCTCTGTGATAATACATCGGATCTGTCAGATAACCTTTATACCATTCATTGATGATTGATTTATCAGTTCTTTTTAACCAAATATCAACACCACTAGAAAGTGTGCTTCCTTTTACTTTCGCCAAAGCTTCTTCCTGACCTTTCGGACCATACACTCTGAATGCAATCTTGTCATTTTCCCAGGTATAATCATCGACTCTTTCAGGAACTAATCTTGAATAAGTAGTTAATTTACTTTCAGGAATCGACTTTTTTGAATCTGCGACAATTGTATAAGAATTTGTTTTTTTCGCATCTAAATTTGCCTGAAAAAGCAATTCATCATTATTTCCATCACCATCATAATCGATCCATTGAATAGGAAGATATAGCTTTTGAGCATCTTTAATTCTCAAATCTTCTTCTTTATTTTTCCCTAAAAACCTCTTCAACTGACCGATTGAAACAGAAACGATCTCCTTTCTTGCAAAATCCTGAGTATTTTTAACCTGAATTGTGGTCTGTGCATTGATCAAATTCACTGCTGTGCAAACGATTGCACAACATAATCCGTTCATTAAAGTTTTATTTATCAACACGAAATGTCATTTTATCAAAAGTAAAAATATTCTTTAGATTTTCTCTTCTTTAAACCTTAAATCTTTCTTAAAAAAGCAAGAAACTAATTTTTTAGTTAAAATTTCTTTATTTTTATCTATTAATTAAACACTATGAATGAAAATCAAACATTTTACGAAAAGCAAAGTTTCAGACAATGGTGGATTTGGGGTTTGCTGATATTTGTTTTAGCATATTCGATTTATAATTCGTGTGATAATCATGAGTATTTTTCAGCTTTAGAATTGATCTGTTCAATCGCAGTTCCGATTTTAATAATGATTCTGTTTTTTGTAATTAAATTGGAAACTAAAATTGACTCATTAGGAATCAGAGTACGGCTTTTCCCATTTCATTTTCAGTTTAAATATTTCCCTTGGAAAAACATTCAAAAAGCATATATCAGAGAATACTCTCCCATTCTTGAATACGGAGGTTGGGGTTTAAGATTTGGAATGTTCGGAAAAGGTAAAGCATATAATATATCGGGAAATCTAGGTCTTCAGATTGTTTTTAAAGATCAGAAAAAACTATTGATTGGAACGCAGAAATCGATGGAAATGAAAAAGTTCTTAATTGATAATAAGATTCTTGAAAAGAATTAATTTACAGATAAGAAAATATTGGAAAGAAAAATAAAATTAATCGTTCTGTGTATAATCTCAGTATGTACTGTGCTCTTTTTAGATTATAAAATATATACAGATATTTCTTATCATACAGGAAAAGATGGAGGTTATTCCAAAAGATTTGAATCTATTATCATTCTTACTATTTTGTTCTTTTCAATAATGGCAAAAAGAAAAAGATTGTTATTTATGATTTTTGGCCTTTTAAATGCTATCATTATTACCTTTAGCGTTTTGCTTATTTTCAGATACTTTCCTGAACCTTTTAACGAGGCAGATATTCTTCACTTCTCAATTTTGGGGTTATCATTCGTTTCATTTTTTGGTATTGAAAAACTTTTGGAAAAATTTAATTCCATAAAACCTTGATTTTTTTCAAACAAATTGTATTTCATAATGTTTTACACTTAATATAAAAAACAAAGCCTTCTCATTTTTCATTCAAAATTTGATTTTGAATTGAGTAAAAATGATAATTTCTCACCATTCAACTTTTGATAATGTATGTTTTATTTCTAAATTGCATCATTATAAAACACAATCACAAAAAACATTTATGAATCAGATTATCCCATTTGACTTACAGATACAGCACAATTCATACATCAACTATACTTTTGTTTTAAATAAATACAACTT
>Ga0302215_10000213_pt1 | contig 44088 bp, 37 predicted proteins | sample II_Fen_N3_1_FD_194580 | JGI IMG/M metagenome (GOLD analysis project Ga0302215, IMG submission 194580) | Peat permafrost microbial communities from Stordalen Mire near Abisko, Sweden - II_Fen_N3_1 | ecosystem: Environmental > Terrestrial > Soil > Wetlands > Permafrost | place: Sweden: Abisko... | reverse complement strand
CGCTACAATTTCAGCCTGATTAAAGGTTCTAACTGGTGGCCCCCAAGAGCCTAGACCAGAACTGGTATAAATATTATAAGTCCCTTCCGTGTGTAGACCATATTGATATTTACCATAAAAAAACCAAGTAATCCCTGACAAAGGAAACATTTGTCCGTTGTGACTATGGCCCGATAGTTGTAAATCGACGTTCAAATTTTTAGCCAAAGAAATATCCATTGGCACATGTTTAAGTAATAATCTAGCTTGTCCAGTGTATGGTTCTAAATTACTGATTACTAAATTATTATCATCTTTAATTAACTGATGAAGATCTAAACCAATAATCTCTAGTCCATTAATACTGACCGCCTGATCTCTTAAGGTTAAAATGTTGGCCGTAGCTAAAATTGGTGCAATTTTTTCAAGTCCCACTGAAACATCATGATTACCGGGCACAAAAATAACCCCTTCTTTAGCCTTCAATTTAGCGAGTTCTGGTCCAAAGGCCTGTAAATTAGTTTCCGTATCATCAAATAAATCTCCGGTAATCACAATTAAATCGGGGTTTAAAGCGTTAATTTTATAAATCTGTTTATCTAAAAAAGAAATACCATAAATACCACCCAAATGAAGATCGGAGATTTGAACAATTTTCTTACCTTGCCAGTTACTAGATAGCCCATTCATTTTAATTGAAATATCTTTAACCCTTGAAAAGGCAGCATCAAAAACCCCAATCCCAAACAGGATTATGGCTAAACTAACCCCAATTCTGGTTAAAATTAAAGGAGCAATATCCAATTTAACTAATTTACTTAGTTGGAATAAAATAGCAAAAATTGTTAAATAAAATAATAAACCAACCATTAAGGAAAAAATGATATAAAAAATGTGAACTAAAAAATTATTAACTGACCGCGATAAAATTAAGGTAGTTAAAAAACCAAAACTACTTATTATCAAAACTGACAAAATAAGTCCCTGGCCAAGTTTAGTCGCTGAGAAAAAAACTGATAAGAATAAATATACCGTATAAATGGCCGTCCCCAGTAAAGCTAGGGCAATAATCATGAAGGCTCCCATAAAATTTTTTAATTAATATAGAGATATTATAGCAAACTACTTATAATATTAATAACTAATAATCATTTTTATAACTTTATATGAAACTTATTATTATCGATGACGACAAAGAAATTATTACTTGTTTAAAAGCTAACTTAAATAATTACGGCTTCTTGGTCGATGTAGCTAGTAACGGTAAAACTGGTTTAAAATTAATAAGCAAGAATGATTATGATCTTATTATCTTAGATTTAAATTTACCAGATATTAGTGGCGAGCAAGTTTCCAAAACCCTTAGATTAAATAATCAGACAATGCCAATTTTAATCTTGAGCGCTGATCAAACAATCGAAAGCAAAATTAATTTATTAAATTTCGGAGCTGATGATTATCTAGTTAAGCCTTTCTCTCTTGAAGAATTAATCGCTAGAATTCAGGCGCTACTGCGTCGCCCCTCAAATATTATAAATCAAACCGTAAAGGTGGCCGATTTAGAATTAAACCGACAAAATAAAACTTTAAAAAAATCTAATCAAAATATTTATTTAACCCGAAAAGAATTTTTACTTTTAGAATATTTTATTTGTAATCCTAAAATAGTTATCTCCCGCAACGAAATTCTCGAACACGTCTGGGATATGAAAGTAAATTTATTTTCTAAAACCATTGAAATGCATATTTTAAATTTAAGAAAAAAAATAGACTCTAGTAATACCGAGTCTTTAATTATCACCGTTTCTGGGCGTGGTTATAAATTTAGATATTAATATAATAAAACAACAATTATCTATTCGTTTTTTAATCAAATAGATACTTTTTAATTTTGTGATAAATATTATTTTAGAAGGTTTACGAAAATTAACTAAACCAAAGATTTTAAACGAAGCCAGGGCTCGTCAAGAATATATTTTAAATATAATGCTGATAACTCTAATCATTCTAACTGCTTTTGGAGGCCTAATCATTATCAGTTTAATTTTTTTCTCTAATTTAAAAGATTATAAAAATAATTATTTATTAATAATTGCTATTTTAGGATTTTTATTTTTTTTAATCAGTCTCTATCTCCTGTCACGTCATGGGCACATCCATTTAACTGCTTATATCTTTATTTTTACTCTGTTTGTAGCCGCTATCTATCTAGGCTGTAAGTGGGGCGTCGATTTACCAGCTGAAATATTATTTTATGTGCTAGCCATCGTCACCTCTGTTATATTAATTGGAACCAAGACCGCTTTCATCACCACCGGCACCATATCCTTAACTATTTTTCTAATCGGTTATTTACAAAATTTACAGATAATTAATGCTAATCGTTCTTGGGTGAGTGACCCTTGGGGCTTTTTTGATGTGATTGTTTCTTCAATTATATTATTTATTATCGCTCTAGTTTCTTGGCTATTTAATCGTGAATTAGAAAAATCATTATACAAAATAAAAGAATCAGAAAAAGAATTAAAAATTGAACGTGATTTACTAGCAACCAGAGTTGAAGAAAAAGCTAAAGAATTAAGAATTATCCAGGCCAAGGAAATTGCTCAAATATATCATTTTGCTGAATTCGGAAAATTAGCCAGTGGTTTATTTCATGATTTAGCCAACCCTTTAACGGCTGTTATGCTTAATATTAATAAAATAAAAATGGATAACGAAAACTCGCCTAATTTTAATTTAATAAATTCTGAAATAAATCAGGCCTTAAAAGCTTCGGAAAAAATGAAAGACTTAATTAACTTAGTTCGTAAGCAAATAAGTTTTAAGGATCAACAAACCAATTTTTCATTAAACCAAGAGATTGAGGAAGCGATTGTGATCTTAAATTATAAAGCCCAAAAAAATCAGATACAAATACTCTTTACCGCCGAAGAAAATATCATAATAAGCGGTGACCCCATAAAATTTAACCAAATTGTTACCAATTTATTATCTAACGCCATCGATTCTTATAATAATGATTTAAAAAAATTTAAAAAAATAATAATTAATTTAAATAATTATAAAAATTATATTGAACTAAGTGTTAAAGATAACGGCCAAGGCATTAACGAAAATATTATTAATCACATATTTGAACCATTTTTTACCACCAAACCTAATAGCGAAGGCTTGGGTCTTGGTTTGTCGCTAATTAAAAAAATTATTGAAGAAAGTTTTACTGGTACAATTAAAGTGTTTAGTAATCTTGATAGTGGTGCCACTTTTAAAGTTTGTCTCCCTTTACCTTCAAATAATGCTATAATAAAAGAAAAATAGCTTTAAATTAAGATTTTATGACTATCTCCAAAATTAATACTTCTGAGCTAAAGAACCTCAGTTTAATTGAATTATATACCAAACTGAACTCCAGTCCCCAGGGCTTAAAAACTGATGAAGCTATAAAACGATCACAAGAATTTGGTTATAACCAAATAGAAGGGGCCAAAAAGGTTAATTTAATCTTAAAATTTTTATCCTATTTTAAAAATCCTCTAATTTTAATTCTAATAGCAGCGGCTTCAATTTCTGGATTAACCGGACAAATTAAAAGCATGGTTATTATTTTAACCATGATTTTTTTAAGTGTTCTACTAAACTTTTATCAAGAACACAAGTCTAGTAAAGCCGCGGAAAAAATTTCTAGGCGGCTAGCAATTAAAGCTCGAGTTTTACGAGATGGCAAAGAGCAAGAACTGGAGACTAAATATATTGTTCCTGGTGATATTATTATGCTTTCTGCGGGCGATATCGTACCGGCAGACGGAAAAGTAATTAGTGCTGATGATTTTTTCTTGAACGAATCAAGTTTAACTGGCGAAAGTTTACCAGTTGAAAAATTTTTCGAAACTAATAACACCGTCTTTTCTGGAACTAATGTAATTTCTGGTTTTAGCCAATTTTTAGTTACAACTATTGGACTCTCGACTGAATTTGGTCAAATTGCTCAAAAAATTTCTAAGCCAGAAATAGAAAATGCTTTTGAAAAAGGAATTACCAGTTTTGGCATATTAATAATTCGAGTCATTGCTATTATTGTGTCCATTATTTTCTTAATAAACGCTTTAATGCATAAGGGTGTTTTAGATTCTTTCCTGTTTGCCTTAGCGGTCGCGGTTGGTGTTACTCCTGAACTATTGCCAATGATTATGAGTGTTAACATGGCTAAGGGGGCCGCGAAGATGGCTAAAGGCGGTGTTTTAGTTAAACGTCTTAACTCAATTCCAACTTTTGGTTCAATTGATATTTTGTGTACTGATAAAACTGGCACTTTAACCGAAGATAAAATTACGGTCATTAAACATGTTGATATTTTTGGACAAGACTCGGAATCAGTTTTTAATACCGCCTATATTAATAGTTATTTTGAAACGGGAATTAAAAATATTTTAGATCATGCTATCTTAGACTATAAAAAAATCGATTTAACTGGCTACAATAAAATAGAAGAGATTCCTTATGATTTTAATCGTAAACGATCTTCAGTTTTTTCTGAATACAATAACGAAATAAAAATGGTCACAAAGGGCGCCCCCGAAGAACTATTTAAAATTTGTTCTACTTATTTTGATAATGGTGCCATCAAGCCACTAACACCTGATATATTAAACGACATCAAAAAAGTTCATGACGATTTAAGCAGTCAGGGTTTTAGAATTTTAGCGATTGCTGAAAAATTAATTACGGTTAAAAAAGTTAAATATGAATATAATGAAGAAACAAATTTAACTTTAAGCGGCTTCATGGTTTTTTATGACCCACCTAAAATTGATGTTAAAGAGACTCTGGTGTTTATGAAAGCCCATGGTATTGCCATTAAAATTTTAACTGGCGACGGGCCACTGATTACCAAAAAAATCTGTGAAGATCTTAATCTTGAAATAACTGGAATTATTACTGGCGATGAATTAGATTTAAATGTATTAAATGATGACGAAATTTATAAGCTAGTTAAAGACGCTACTATCTGTGCTCGGATGTCACCCAGTCAAAAAGAAAAAATAATTATCGAATTAAAGCGCCATGGTTCAGTAGTTGGTTATTTAGGTGATGGTATTAATGACGCACCTTCCCTTAAAACAGCTGATGTGGGAATTTCCGTTGAGAACGCTGTTGATGTTGCCAAAGAAACCGCTGATATCATTCTAATGCGAAAAGGATTAAAGGAGTTAATGGATGGGGTAATTGAAGGTCGAAAAACTTTCAGTAACACTATGAAATATTTGCTCATGGGCCTTAGTTCTAATTTTGGCAATATGTTCAGTATGATTGGTGCTAGTTTATTTTTACCATTTTTTCCAATGACCGCCAGTCAAATATTATTAAACAATTTTATATATGATGCTTCTCAGTTATCAATTCCTTCCGACAACGTTGATGCTGAATACTTAAAAAAACCCAAACATTGGGATATGGGTTTCATCCAAAAATATATGATAATTTTTGGACCGATCAGCTCAGTCTTTGATTTACTGACATTTTATGTTCTATATGTGGTCTTTCGCTTTGATGTCGCCACTTTTCAAGCTGGTTGGTTTATTGAATCACTCGCCACTCAAATCTTAGTTATCTATGTTATTCGAACTCAAAAAATACCATTCTTACAATCAAACCCAAGTAAGTACTTGGTATACACAACCCTCGGAGCTCTGCTGGTTGGTATATTAATAACCACCGAAGGTATCGGCCGACTATTTGGTTTTAGCCCCTTACCTCTAAATGCTTTTTTAGTAATTCTAGCAATGGTAATCGTATATTTAATCGTAGTTGAAATAGTAAAACAAATATTCTATAAACATCTCAACATGAAATAAATAAAAAAAACTGGATTTAATCCAGTTTTTTTTATTTAGCGCTTGGAACTTTTATTTTTTCAAGTAGTCTAGTAAACTGAGTTAAATCTTTATCGTTAAAATTAACAAAAGCTTTACTGGCATTAATTAAATACTTCTTCCAAAAATCATTAAACTCTTTTTCAGTTAAATCTGTTAATCTAATATTAATACTTCGACGATCAACTAAGCTCTCTTCCCGCTTAACTAATTTCTGTTCAACTAAAGTATCAACGAATTGTGTCACCGCTCCGGGTGTCACATTTAAAAATTTAGCAATTTCCTTAACTGGGGTAGCTTCTTTTTTTTCAAAAACAAAAAATAAAATCATTATCTGTTGTTTTCTAAGTATACAATTACCAAAAGGAAAGCTTTGACCAGAATTCATGCCATGAGCTTTTTTAGCAAATTTTTCAATCAAAACTTGTAGTAATTCTTGTCTATTTATAATCATATAATTTTTTTAAAATAATAATGAACTAGGTTCTGGTTTATTCATGTTGCAAGGCTTCAATTGGGTCTAACTTAGCAGCGTTTACAGCTGGTAAAACCCCAAAACCAATACCAATAACCCCTGAAACCCCAAAACCGATAGCGATGGCATACAGTGGCACTACGAAGGTCCAAGCTAGACCGCTTGAAATTGCAATTAAAGTTAGTATCCAGCTTAAAAATGAACCAAATAAAATACCAATTAAGCCACCAAGTAAGGTAACTAAAACTGATTCAATTAAAAATTCTTGTAAAATATTCGATTTTTTAGCGCCCAAAGCTTTTCTTAAACCAATTTCAGAAGTTCGTTCAGTGACGACCACATACATAATATTCATAATACCAACCCCACCAACAATCAAGGATATAGCTGCAATCGCAATCAGTAAAATAGTAATACTACTAAAAATGGTATTAAAAATATCTAAAACTTGAGCCTGAGTTGTCACTTTAAAGTCATCTTTAGCAGCGTCAGTAATACCATGGTTATGTCTAATAGCATCACCAATTTCTTTGGCAGTTAAATCGCTTAAACTTAAATCCTTTATTTGAACAACAGCTTGAACTAAATAATTAATGCCCAGCATTTTCTTCTGAGCCGTATTAAGGGGCATAAAAATATAATCATCATTGCCACCACCTAAACCGCTAGATGGATTATAAACGCCAATAACTAAAAAATTAAGCGAACCAACCCGAACCAATTTACCTATCGGGTCATCTTGCTTAAACAAATCAGCAGCAATTTTATTACCTAAAATTATAACCTGAGAACCGCCAGCATCTTCTGCGGCAGTAAAAAATCTACCGGACTTTAAAGTACTTTGATCAATTTCAAATCTACTGGCCGAAGCACCTAAATAAACAGCACTTTTTTGATTACTCCGATAACTAGCCACTGATTGTCCCATGACAACGCCATAACTATTTACTACATTTGGTAGACGATTAACACTATCTAAATCTCGTTGTTTTAAACTAGTAATAACAATGCCAGAACTACCACTATCGCTAGAAGCCAGGGTTTTATTCTTTGAAGGAATTTGAGTTTGAACATATAAAGTATTCGTTCCAAAAGTAGCCACCTGCGCATCAATTAAAGCTCTAAAACCAGCACCGGCCGACAACACTAAAATAACGGTCGCAATTCCGATCATAATCCCAAGCGTAGTCAGGAGTGTTCGCCCCTTATTCGCTGACAAAGCTTTGATGGCTTGTTTTAAAGCGTTATACATAAAATTATTCGTATCTTAAAGCATCGATTGGATTAAGTTTAGCAGCTTTAATAGCGGGAAATAAACCAAAAATAATCCCAGTTAAGATTGAAACTCCGACGGACAAAACAATTGAAATCCAAGAAATAATAAAGGCCCAATCATAACCAAGTTTTTTCATTAACAGAGAAATTAAAAAAGACACTAAAACACCAAAAATAATACCAACAATACCACCTAACCCAGTTAAAAAACTGGCTTCAAATAAAAACTGATTACGAATGGCTTTTTTGGTTGCACCAACGGCTTTTCTTAAACCAATTTCTCGAGTTCTCTCAGCCACTGTCACCATCATAATATTTAAAATACCAATACCCCCAACCACTAAAGAAATGCCAGCCATGGAAATCAAAAATAGACTAAGAGCATTAGTAATGGTTGATAAAATTTTAACCGCATCTTCCTGATTACGAATCGTAAAATCAACATTAATATCACTTAAGATGCGATGTTGTTGTTTTAAAACCGTATTAATTGCCGTTATAGTTGAACTTATATTAGAGGCGTCATCAACTTTTATATAAACCGCTTGTAAATGATGAATTCCTAAAATTTGTTGTTGACCAATGACCAGTGGCATGAAAATAATTTGATCTTGATTTTGAAAAAAAGAACTCCCTCGAGAAGCAATTACGCCAATTACTCGAAGTGGAACACCGCCGGCCGTGTCTTGAACTGAACTTTTTACCTTAATCACCTGACCAATGGGATTGACGCCCGAATCAGTAAATAATTGTTTACTGATTTCCGAGCCTAAAACAACCACATTAGCCCCGCCAACATTTTCGGCTTCACTAAAAAATTGTCCAGAATCCATAGTAAAATTAACCACCTTAGGGTAGTCAGTATCGGTTCCCATGAAAGTTGAATCCACTGTTTTATTTCCCCAAGTAACCGTTGCTGATCCCTGAGTCATTGCATTAACAGCCGTAGCATGAGGAACTCTCGCTTTGTCACGAAGAGCTTCAACGTCACTATTTACTAAACTAGTAATTACTAACCCGGGAATTGGAGCACCATTATCAGCGGTTTTTCCTGGTTGAATATAAAGTAAGTTACTCCCTAATTTAGTTACTTGACCCAAAATTAAACTTTGAGCCCCCGCCCCTAACGAAATAATAATAATAACTCCAGCGACTCCAATCGTAATGCCTAAAATTGTTAAAAAAGTCCGCCCTTTTCGGGCGTTTAAATTTTTAATTACCAATTTTATAACCGAAAGTAAATTCACAAAATTAAGATTATTTAATTAAATCTTTGTCCACTTCGGCAATTGTGCGATGAGCAACCGGTTCGTCTGATAAAATATTACCATCTTTAATTCTAATAATTCTTTTAGCATGATTAGCAGTGTCCGTTTCGTGAGTTACTAAAATAATTGTGCGCCCCTGGTCATTTAATTGTTGCAGTAAAAACATAACCGTATTACCAGATTTAGAATCTAGATTACCAGTTGGTTCGTCAGCAAAAATAACTGCTGGATCACACACCAAAGCCCGAGCAATAGCAACTCGTTGTTTTTCACCACCAGAGATTTGATTAGTATAATAATTTAAACGATGAGACAAGCCAACGGCTTCTAAGGATTTTTTAGCTAGCTCATCATGATTTTTTTTCTTACTATAAATTAACGGTAATTTAACATTATCAAGAACCGTTGTTCGAGGCAGTAAATTAAATGACTGAAACACAAAACCAATTTCGCGATTTCTAAGATCAGCAAAATAATTATCATCAAAATCTTTAATATCTTTATCTTTAAACTGATAAGTCCCAGAAGTAGCGCGGTCTAAAAAACTTAAAATATGCATTAAGGTTGATTTGCCTGATCCCGATGGACCCATGATAGCCACAAACTCACCTTCATCAATTTTAAAGTTAATATCATCTAATACTGGAGTAACTACATCACCAGTGGTATATTCTTTCTTTAAATTTTTAATGTTAATTAAATTCATAAAAATTTAAACTATTTAATCAAAGTAACAATTTCTTGACCAGCACTTAAGCCGCTTAAAATTTCAACTAAGCCACCGTCAGCTTGTAAGCCAGTTTGAATTTTTACTTGATGATAAGTTTTAGTAACTTTATCATCAATTACTCTAACATATTGATCACCGTTTTGATTGATAATCGCACTGCTCGATACCGCAACCGCATTATCACGAGTTGCCACTAAAATAGTCATATTAACAGTCATACCTGGTTTGATTTCGGGAATATTTGGTAAGCTAGCTTTAACTAAATAATTAACTACTCCAGAAATAACAGTTGAAGCGGGATCAATAGTTAATATTTGACCAGTGAAATGTTTATCAGGACCTAAGGCATCAAAGGTGTAATCGACTGATTGTCCAATTTTTAAAGAAGCCACATTAGCTTCACTAACATAGGCTTCGGTATGCAAAGCATTAACATTTTGTAAAACAAAGACAGCTTGCATAGCAGTGGCTTGTTGTCCAACCTTAGTATTAACTTGAGTAATTGTACCATCGGCCGGAGCCTTTAAAACAGTATTACTTAAAGCTGTTTGAGCAGCTTCAACTGAACCTTGAGCGGATAATAATTGAGCTCGAGCAGCATCAATATCAGCTGGCTGAGCCTTAGCTTTTTGTTGAGCTAAAGTCGCTTGCACTTGCTGCAAAGAAGCCTTAGCGCTATTTATTTGATTTTGAGCCGCATTAATCTGTGAAGTAGCTGATAACTTACTATTAGTTACTGCATTACTGGCTGCTGTTAAAGCGTCAGTTAATGCTTGTCTTGAAGACTTAATAGTGTTTATTCCCGAATTCTCAGCCGACAAATTGGCGCTAATAGCGGTTTTGTAAGCATCTAATTGAGCTTGGCTAAATCTAGAACTAACCACGGAATTCTGTAGAGCGGTATAACAATAATTTAAAGCACTAATATTTTGATTTAAAGCCGCTGAAGCGTCAGTTACTGCTTGATAAATATTAGTATCACTCTTATAGGCTTGAGCTGTAGCCAAACTAGCGTTAGCTCTGTCGAGTAAAGCTTGAACTTGGCTATTTGCTGTTTTAAAATTATTTAAACTAGTAAAATCAGCCACTCCAAAAGTATCTTTCAAATCAGCATCATTTAAAATACGATTCTCTTTATCTAAATCAGCTTTAACTGTAGCTAATTGATTAGCAATAGTGACAACAATCGCTGAACGTTTATTGTCCGAAGTGGTGGTTGGTGATTGCAAATCATCTAAAGTAGACTGTGTTTGACTGATAGTCGCCGCGGTCGAACTTTGAATAGCCGCCAATTGACTAACCGCATTATTATAAGCAACTTGAGATGCGTCAACTGATTTTTGAGTCACATTAATTTGTTCCGGAGTAGTACCTGTGACTACTTTTCGATAATTAGCATTGGCTTGAGCTAATTGGCCACTAGCACTAGTTAAAGAAGCTTTAGCATTAGATTGACTAAGAACCGCTAAAACATCGCCAGTTTTCACCTGACTACCTGTTATCACTGGCACTTGTTCAACAATACCACCGGCCTGAAAACTTAAATTTAAATTAGTTTCACTAACTACTTGTCCAGTAGTTAAAACTGTTTGTTCTAAGTTTTGTTGGCTAACTGTAGCTGTTTGGATATTAGCTGCGTTATTTTGTGGTTTAGTTTTGTAATACCAAACACCCCCGATAATTAATAAGACAATAATTGTCCAAATAATTTTTTTCTTAGTAAAAAAACTGCGAATACTCATAAAATGTAAGTTAAAGATTAGATTAATATATTAATATTATTTTAGTTGCTAAACTAAATTTTGTCAACTAAAAACCGGGGTTACCGGTTTTTTAGACTATTTTTGTTTATAGAAGAAATAGAGACGATACACACTAAGTAAGCCAACTATTAGCCCAGTAATTAAGTACATCCAATGAATAGCTGCGACACTGCTATCGGTACCAATAAAATAACCATGAATAAATAGCACTATAAATAAAGGATAGGGTAAATAATGAAGCAAACGCCAGGCTCGAGGAAATTTATTAATCGTAAAAATCGAAGAAATTATTACTGCTAAGAAAAGATAAAAACCAATAATTCCTAAAGATAAAAATAATGGTTTATAGGACGAAGCAAAAGGCACTAAAATATCCACCAATGAAAGTTTAACAAAAGTGTCCATAAGTAAAGAGATTAAATGGACCAATACGGAAAAACTTAGTGCTAAACCAATATAACGATGATTAAGCCAAGCAAAAGTTGGACTAATAAATTTAAACGACCAAGAAGTTTTAATTCCAAAACCAGAAACTAATAATAAAAAAAGAAGAAAATAAGCCACTAGCCCTGAAGCTCGGGAAATATACCAAGGCCAAATACTGGAAGCTGAGCTGCTAGTTTTAACTGATGAGGCAACCGTGTTGGAAACCAAGGGGTCAGTTCCCGCCAAAACTTCCGCTCCATCTAAATAACCGTCACCATCTGTGTCAGGATTTTGAGGGTTAGTATGATAAATTTGAATTTCACTTTGATCGGTTAAACCATCGTAATCACTATCTTTAGCTGACGTGGGATAAGAAACGGTAGCCGCTTTAGAAAAGACTGGTAAGCCAAGGCTACCTACAACAACTAAAAAAATAAAGACGATTTTAATAAATTTCGATATCATATTTTTAAATACTTACTCATATTTTTTGATAAATTAAATTCTAAATTTTTATCAATGATTAGAGCTTCGGTGTTATTTTGTTGATTAATAAACTCAAGACCAGATTCTTTACCTAATATCAAAACTGTTTTAGCAAAAACATCTGCTTTAATTACCTCGTCTGATACAACCGTGACAGCCAATAAATCATTTTTAATTGATGTTCTAGTGCGAGGATCGATTACATGATTATAAGTCTTTCCGGCTCGTTGCCATTGCCTTTTAGCGATCCCTGAAGTCGCCACCGCTAAGTTATTATCAATTACTAATATACTAGCAATATCTTTATCGAGTTGACTAGGATTCTGAACGGCTACTTGATAATTTTTTTTGTCTTCAGTTAACCCAGATAAATACATATCGCCACCAGCAGAAATCCAAAAATTGGTGTAATCTTTAATAATTAATTTTTTAACTAATAAATCAACGAGATAGCCCTTACCAATACCGCCCAAATCAATTCTTAAATTAAGCGGCTTAGTGATTAAATTGTTAACTATATCAATCGTTATTAAATCAAAGTCATTTTTAGCTTCTTTTTCAGATAAAACTGTTTGTTCGTTCTGAGCTTCTACTAAATCAAAACTTTTGTCATAACCAATTCTTTCTAAATCATTCAAGATAACGGGATTAAAAATGCCTTGAGTTAAATGATAAAAATTACGAGCCGCAAGTAAAATATTAACTAACTCCTGACTAGCTAAAAAAGGCTCTGAAGAATTATTTAATAAACTTAACTCACTCGTGTCTTTAAAACGGCTGAATGAATTTTCAAAATCAACCACCATTTTTTCTAACTCAGCTAAATCATCATTAAAATCACTTTTAATCGCTGATTGTAAATAGAATTCTACTTCTGTACCGAGAGCTCTAATTTTTTTATAAGCTTGCATACTAACGATTTAGTAAATACTCCAGTTCATCGATCACCCCATTTTTATTAGTATCAGCGACGTTAAAAGCAAAATCATCTTCGCCGGGATGTTTATCTAAAGAATCAATAATACCATCACCGTCCGAATCCACTAAATTACTAGTTTCACTGACCTGAGTAATTGTTTTAGTTGTTTCTATTGGCTGAATTTGAGTTACCGCAGCTGAAGGCGTTACTGCTGCTGGGGCGACAACTGGAACGGGTTGAACAACCGGAACTGGCAAAACTACTGGTTCCTTAGGAATTACAACTGGAGTTATTCGATAGTTATCTTCATTATCATCTTCGGCTAAAGCAAAATTAGCAATTAAAACGATTGCCAAAAGTAATGATGAACTGATTATTATTTTAGTAGTATTTTTCATAATATTGTAAATTAAATTAAGAAACTCTTGTGGTTGGAGCCGGAACAGAAACCGGAGCATTGACTACTGGAGCGCTAACAACTGGGGTATTAACTACTGGAGCGCTAACAACTGGAGTAACAACTGGTGTTTGAGATACCGGATTGTTTGCTTTTGGCGTAGATACTGTGTTTGTAACATTACCAGTACTATTTACGACAGTTCTTTTAACACCCGCTGATTTAATTGTTTCAAGTAATAGCTGCTTAGAATTAATAATGCCATTACGTCTAGTATTTACAACATTATTAATTAAATCAACTGAATTTTTACCAACTGTTTTATCAGAAACTTCGGCTTTTTGTTTCTCACTAAAAGCTCCACTAACAAACATTAATAAAAAAGCAAATAAAGCCGCTGAAAAACCGTAAACCGAAAATATATTCTTAAAATTATTTCTAAACGATAAATTTGGTGTCACATTAAAGGCTTCTTGATGAATCTTACTTTTAGGGACTCCCAAATCAAGTAAGTTCTTTTCCATAGCTTTCATAAACGGAGTTGGACCACAAAGAAAAAAATCTTTATTAGCGACTAAACCAACTTTACTACTAATAGTTTCCTTAGTTATTTGTCCGTTCTCACAATAAGGAGTTCCTTCTGGGGCTGCTTCTTTAGTAATATTAAACTGAACTTTAAAATTAGGGTTTAATTGAGCTAACTGTTTAAGGTCTTCATAAAATAAAGTCTCTTTAACACTACGATTACTGTAAAGTAAGGTTAATTTATTATTCAACCTTTGATCAGTCACATATTTAGAAGCACTAATAAAAGGGGTAATCCCTACGCCACCAGCCAAAAAGATAGCTTCCGGATATTTATTTTCATCAAAAACAAAATCACCAAAAGGACCAGTGACATCCACTTGACTGCCGGGGGTTAATTTACTTAAAGTTTGAGTAAATTTGCCCATAATTCGAATACCAAAAACTAAACTCTGATTACTAGTCGGTGAGCTGGCAATGGAAAAAGGGTGATTAATAAGTAATTTTTTAGCAGAATCGTAAAAAGATAGCATTACATACTGACCGGGCTTAAAATTAAAAATATCCTGCGATCTTTTAGGTTTTAAAGCAATAATCAGAGCATCACTGTTATGATTACTATTTTCGACTAAATATTGATATTTTGACATATTATTAAGATAATGACATAAATTAAACTACCAGTGCCCGTTCCATTAAAGGCTAATATTTAGACACATTGCTAATAATATAGCATACAAAAGTAAATAAATAAAGGATATTGCAAAATATTTAATAAGTGATAAAATATCCTTATGTTTAATTTATCAAATAAGAACCAAAATAACATGAATTGCTGGATGTTAAATATCCGGGAGGTTTTTATTGATAAACAAGCAAAAAGCTAACACAGATTACCGTTTAAAAAATATCAATAAATTCCGACCGGACTTAAAGCCGGTCTTTTGTTTTTTAATAATTAAATAACTAAAATAAATGTCTAATTTAAAAAGTTTAAGTCATGAAAAAAAATCAAAATTTTTTTGGAGTTTCTAATGAAATTATTGAAATTCCAACAATTTACGAGAATCAAGCTAAGCAATTAGCTAGTAGTTTAACCTTTAATCAAAGCCGAGTATTTATTGAAATTGATTGTATGCCCAATGGACATCTTAATTCATTTCATCATGACAATGGGATCCAGTCAGCTAAAACTATTTTAAAAATTGCTGGATCGTTTCTTGGCCAGGATAAGTTGTGGTTAGAACAAAAAATTGGTGTATCAGAAAAAACAATCTTTAAACCTAATTATGATTTAGGAGAAAGCATGGGACTATGGAAACGGATAAGAGAAAATGACTATCTAGATCTTATTAGTTGGGATAAACCATTTTGTGTAAAAAACGTTAAAGGCTTAACCAAAATTTGGCATCCTAATTTACGTAAAATCCAAAAAACTGGTTCAGCCACTCGAAGTTCTATTATTAAGTTCATTAAAGATGAAAGGGTCTATTTACAACCACTATTTACCCCCCTCAAAGCCATTAAATTTTCTTCTTGGGGAATGATTTATCGCTTAGTATTTTTCTGTTCAGCTGAATCTGAACCAGAATTTATTGGTGGTTTATGGATTAGTCGATCGGGCTTAAAAATATACCCCGATAAAAATTCAATCGTTGGCTTAATCTCAACCCAAGCCATTTAAAACCAAAAAAATATGCTCAACTTAATGTTGAGCGTTTTTTATTATAAAAAAGTCACTAAACTTACAAAGCGAAGATTCAATCAGTTTCTCCACAGATGACTAAATACTATTATTTTAACTTTAAAAAGTCAAACATTAATTACTGTTCGGGTTTCTTATTTAAAAATCATTACCCCGGAATCTAATTTAAGTTGAAGAACCAGATTATTGTCTTTATTAATCAGATAGCTATCTACTTGAGCTAACTCAGCTGTAAAAATACTTTCTTGGGCGCCATCACAAAACATCATAGTCGCCCCTAAAGAACTAACGGCTAATTTATTCCCAGAAATTTCATACTTACCGAAGAAACTATTACAATCAGTATTACCATTTACAGTGCCGTCCGATTTGAAATTAAGGGTAAACGATTCAACTTTTTTAGGCACAATAACTTCATCATTATTCATTTTGGTATTTACCCAGGTCCAAGATCGATTAGTAATTTGGGAAGAAATATTTATTTCGACTAACTGATTATTTACAACTTCAAAATATCTGGAAACACCGTTTGATTTGATATCCGCATAATTAACCGTTATCTTCCCTTCTTTTATTTCTGTTGTTTGTGGGGCAATTTTGTCACCCAATAAAACAGTATTTAAACCCTGATAACCTTGATCATTAGCTAAAGCGACAGCTAAATAATAAAAAGTGCCACTATCTCCGGTGTTTTGAGTTAATAAAAAAGCGACATCCGCTTTGCCGTCTTTATTTAAATCACCTGTAACTTCATTACCAAAGTAACGAGTAATTTGTTTAGACGACGAACCGGGTGCGGCTTGTATTTCAAATAAACCATTTGTTAGCGTAAGTGGCTGACCATCAATTAAATAAGTGCCGTTCTTTACAGTGGTGTTTTCCGTGGCCTGGTTTGTTTCTTTTTTTACTAAATTATCAATTGATGAAGCACGATAATTTATAATCGCATAAGCTACCAAGCTGCCAATTACAATAATAAATAAGGTCAAGAGAATAAAGTAAATTTTCTTCATAAGATTGTAATTAATAGTCTTTATGTTTATATATTCATCCTACTCTTAAAACACTATAAAAGACAGGAAAAACTATTCTTATTAATTTATGAGCTAACTTCTATTACTTACTTATAGCAATTAGAAAATTATTTAGCTTATCTAGTTGCTGAGTAAAACCATACTCCATACCAGCAACCGCCATTCCCGCCCCGGGTCCAGTTTTATGGATAACGGCTTTAATTTTTAATTTAGTTTTTCCGTTCTCCTCAGCTAAAGTCAGCTCGGTAGTTTGATCAATTGTAGTTTCGCCTTCTTGACCTTCCGTCCACGCCTGAGCATTATAAATCAGCTTTGAATTTGGTTCAACCACCGTAAATTCTCCCAACATGGGCCACTTGATGCCATTGTATGCACCCATGGCTTCGCCCGCCTCCATAACAATATAAAATTTACCACCGACTCTAAGGTCAACTTCACATTCTGGGATTGTGACATCGTTTGGTCCCCACCATTGCTTTAACATTTCTGGGTCCGTCCAAGCTTGCCAAATCTTTTTAAGCGAGGCATCGTAAGTTCTTTCGAGTGTTACCTCTTTAATTGGTTCCATATTTTTATTATATTTAAATACTTTTATTATACTAACAGTATAAAATTTTTTAATTAAGTTTACATTAAGATAGATAAATTTTTTGGATACAAAAAAAACATCTAAAATTAGATGTTTTTATAATGGCTCGGGGGCCAGGATTCGAACCTGGATCGACGGCTTCAAAGGCCGCTGTCCTACCATTAGACGATCCCCGAATTAACTCGAATTAAAAAGCAGTTTTAAAAACTGCCTTTATATTATGGCATTTTTAATAACAAGTCAAACCAGCTTAAATCTTAGCGTATTTTCTAGCAGCCAACAAACTGGCCAGTAGTGTAATTACAAAAACTGCTAAAAATTGTAAGCCAAAAATTAATAAAAAGTTATTAACATAATAAGTCAGAATATTAACACTGTAATCAGTAAAGAAAACTTCTAGGTATGGCTGCAAAATAGTCAAAAATGGATAAAAAGAAACCACCACTATCATTACCGAAATAAGGGCGTAAATAAATGCCGAAAAAAGATAAGGCATATAAATAAAGAAATTGGAGGCGCCTACCAGTCTCATAATTTCAATCTCCTGACGATGAGTGTAAATTGCTACTCTAATCGCATTATAAACTACCAACAAACTAGTTAAAACAAAAATTAAAATTAAAAATAAACCAATTTCGTTGATTCGGTCCGTAATAAAGTTAATTTTTTCTAAAATAGAAGAATTATCAGAAAAATCTCGAGACTCAATAGCATCGCTTTCTAATAACTTAAGGGAGGTAATCAAACTAGCGGAATTATCAAAATCTTTAGGAATAATAATAAGTGATGGTGATAGGGGGTTCTTCCCTAACTCTTTTAAAGCATTTAAAATTTCTGGATTATTCTGATTATTATTTCGGAAATTATCCAAGGCCACACTCTTGGAAATAAAAGTAACCGCCTTAACATCTGGTATCGCCTCCACTTTTTGTCTCACATCCAAAATCATTGACTCCGAAGCATCATCTTTAAAATATAAACTAATATTTATCTTATCTTTAACAGCGGTTACCGCGTTTTCACTAACCAGTTTTACTGTAAACAACATGTTCATGGAAAACAAAGCCAAAATCAAAATAGTAATAGTTACAATTGATAACCAAATATTACGAACAATATCCTGGAAACTAAACTTGATGATTCTAAAAAAAGAAAGCATAAAAAATCTTTAATTTATAACTTAAAGCAAATATTTACCGTGCTCTTTGTCACTAATAATAACTCCTTTATCCATGGTTACCACTCGACGATTTAAACGGTTAACAATATCTTTATTATGAGTTACTAAAATAACCGTTGTGCCAAATTTATTAATCCTAAGTAATAAATCAATAATCTCATCGGCATTAATGGCATCTAAATTACCAGTTGGCTCATCAGCTAATAATATTTTAGGTTGATGTACCAAAGCTCGAGCAATAGCAGCTCTCTGTTGTTCGCCACCAGAAACTTCTCGAGGATAACGATCACCCTTATCTTCAAGACCAACAATTTTTAAAACACTAGGGACGATTTTTTTTATTTTAGCTGATGAAGCACCGCAAACTTCTAAAGCAAAAGAAATATTTTCTTTTAAAGTTTTTTTGGGTAACAATTTAAAATCCTGAAAAATAACGCCAATCTGACGACGTAAAAACGGAACATCGTGACGATTTATTCTAGTGATATCCCAATCGCCCACGATAATCTTACCTTCATCAATTTTTTCTTCGCCAATTAATATTTTAACAAGCGTTGTTTTACCAGCCCCAGACTGCCCAACAATTGACACAAATTCTCCAACATTAATATGTAGATTAATGTCTCGTAAAATTTTAATCTTGTTAGCGTATGATTTAGAGGCCTCTTCAAATTTTATCATATCCTATATTTTTAAAAGCTGTAATCCGTATTTTATTAATTTTTCATTATCTGAAAAATTATTGGCTTTACTTGTTGATCCGAAATTAATAACAATTAAATTACCTAAAGCCGTTTTTACTCTCGTCATTAAACAATATTTCGCTTCATTTAAATAACCGGTTTTTGATCCAATAACATTATACTTACCCGTAGCGATTAACTGATTGGTATTGGTTAATGTATGTTTAACTTTAGTGTTGATAGTTGAAAAAGAATATTTAGAAGTTACACTTATTTTTTGAATTAAAGGATTGGTAAAAACTTCTTTAGTTATTATAGCATAATCACTTGGAGAACTCACATTTTTTTCCGAAAGACCAGTTGGTTCAATAAAAGAAGTTGATGTTGCGCCCCAACTATTTACTTTCTCATTCATTTTAACAATAAATTCATCACGAGTTAGTCCACTATTTCTCACCAAAGATTCCACAGCATTATTCGCTGAACCAACTAAAGCTGAATATAATAAATCCTGAAGAGTCATGGTCTCGCCATCTTTAACGGTTAACTTAGCTGATTCACCTGGCTTACAATACAAATAATTATAATCTTCATCTTGCTGTTTATAAGTTACGACTCGAGATAAAGTTGGTTTAGTATCTAAAAATACTTGAGCAGCCACAATTTTAGTTAAACTGGCTAGAGGTGAAACTTTTTCACCATTTTTATTCCATAAAACTCGTTCATCTGACTCCCGCATTATAACCGACGACCAAGCTGAAATACTTGGTTCAGTAGCAAGAGCTAAAGCTTGATTTAAATTTTTATCAACCGCTTTTAAAACTTCAATCTTTACGTTAATTGTTCCAGCGCTAGTGGCAGCAATTTTTTGAAAAGCCACTTTATCTAAATCAACCACTCGTCCCGGATGAGTAGTTCTAACTGGTCCATAATCATTAACGGTAACATCAACCGATTTACCGTTGTCTAAGTTATAAACTCTCAACACACTTCCCTTAGCAAAATCTGGTGAAGCTGCAAATAAACCCTTTTTATAACTATACCAACTAGCCTGACCCACTGTTAAAATAGTGTTGTGTGAAAAAACGGCCAAGCGCACAAAATTAAAAGGAATCTCTACACTTACTTTATTAACTTTAGGATTATCTTTGGTTGGCAATGGTACCCAAATATTTTTAACCTTATCAAAATAAAAAACTTTTTTATAATTATTATCTTTCTTAGGATAAGTAATATCTACTGAATAAGTTTTTCCTTTAACTAAATTTTGGTCATCAACACTAATTTGATATATCGGAGTTAAAGCTTCATATTCCCAGGGAGGGGTTACTTTACCGTCTTGAACAGTGACTGAAATTGGTAATTTGGAAACAACTGTTGCTAAATTATCAGCCAAAGCTATTTGAAAGTTAAAAAAACTTAAAAATAAAGAAGCTATAATAAACTTATAAATATTTTTTTTCATAGGGTTGAGGGTTAGTTGACTTTAATTAACTATTAAACTTATAATTAGGTGGGTTTATTAACTGCGGGTATCGTATAGTGGTTATTATGCCAGCTTCCCAAGTTGGAAAGGGCGGTTCGATTCCGCTTACCCGCTCCAAGAGAAATATTGCCGAGATAGCTCAGTTGGTAGAGCAGCACACTCGTAACGTGCAGGTCGTGGGTTCGATCCCCATTCTCGGCTCCACAATAAAAACCAAGTTTCTATAAGACGCTTGGTTTTTTATTTAAAAAAATATTGTAACCAACGACGCCAATTAGTAGTCCGACTATCTTCTAAGGCTACTTGGCTGGCCGTGTCAGTACTTTTTTCAAGATTAACTACTACGACTGATTCATTGGGTTTTTTAAGTCCCAAATTTAACCTGGCTTGTTCTTCAAGAGAAATATCTGATTGTAAATAATCAATCATATCCTTCAGTTCCTGGCTCTTGTTACGATAAGCTTCATTATCTTTTTTCATGTCAGCAATTTCTTGCTCAATCATTTTACGCTGACTAACGCTACGAATTAAAGGAAAAGCGATTGCGACAATCATCACTAAAAAAACCATAGCCAAAAAACGTTGGCTCATTAAAAAGCGTTGCCAAAACGGCTGATTGCTTTGTCTTCTGTCGGCCGGACTTAGGCCATAAGAACGATTAATCATGCAAATGATTTAAAAAATAAAAAACTAAATCAAAATAACTCCCTATTATAATAGCAGATTAAAGAGGAAAGTTCTAACTTAGTCTCGACGCTCTTTAGGGGTTACCCAAAAACCCATATATTTACCAAACATCAAGCGTATTTGAGCATCTAAGCATGGAATTGCTCCAAAAATAACAATTGTAATCGGTACAAAAACCCACTCAACCACCATTGATAAACTTTTCCACACTGAATATTTTTTAGGCCTCTTAGGTAATAATAAATTAGAAATAATGGCTGATAAAATCATACCAATCATGGCCATGTTCATTAAAGTTGAAGAGATGGCTGGTAAATTACCAGATAATACGGTTGAATTAAAACGATTGCCGCCTAATAACATTGGCAACCAACCAATGACCGCAATAATTAAAGCACTAGTTCCCCAAGAATGAAAACCGTAAAGCTGAATTAAAATATGATTAAAAATTCTTTTTTTATCAGTTCCTGGTTCTTTCTTCATCTTTAAAAAATTAAAGATTAGATAAGCGACATTTTCAGCTCCCCACGCCCAACGACGTTGTTGTTTATAAAGACTAGTTGCTGTTTTCCAAAAACTGGTATCAGCGGTGGCATCCATTGAAATCATGACATACAAAGGTTCTACTCGATAATCACCTTTATAATGAACTAGACAATGAAAAAAGATACGAGAATCTTCACTAACCATTTTGGTTGACCAAAAACCAATAGCAACTAAAGCCTGCCAAGTCATCGAATGAGATGAATAGGTTACTAATTTTTCTTGTCTAATCTGCATCATCATCTGCCAAAAAGTATTAGACGCGGCGGCTACTCGAGAAAAAAATGGTGTACCCCAAATATTATTATGATAAACCGGTACCGGTTGATAAGAAGCTCTATAAGGATTAGAAACAGTTAAAAATTTATAACACAAAGCAAAGAAATAACCAGGCTTAATAATGGTATCAATATCAAAAACTGATACTAAAATTTTATCATAAGGAATATTTTCTTTATCAATAATTTCCTCTTTAACCTGTTTGCCACACCAAGCCTGATTGGCACCCTTACCTTTAATTTCACCGACTATGCCATCTGGATGAAAAGTGATAATGAAATGACCAAACTGAGAAGCAAACTCTTTTCTAACTTCTTCGGCTCGTTGATGAGCCTCAGACCCGGCTCGCTCTTCCATGGCTAAAGCCACAATCATCCTATCTAAAGGAAACCCATCAGCAATAATTGAGCGCAAAGCCGTTCTGATAATTTCTAAATCTTCATTATAGGTTGGTAAAATAATCAGCTGTCTAAGATCGGTCCATTTCATCCCTTGTTTAGTTAAACAATCAGCTGGCAAAGCTTTGTCTGTATCAGATAAAGATAAACAAAGTTGTTTCCAGTCGACTTTAACATTCCGTTGCACCTTTCGATAAGATGATACTAAATAAAGGGCTAAATAAATAACCTGAAGCAACCAATAAACATCAAAAGCGATTAAAAAATAAGCGACCCATACTGGCTGAAAATAAGATAAAACAATAAGGATTAATAAAGTCCCCAACGACAAAATACCGGGAATCATTTCTAATCCTCGATAAATTTTGTAATCCTTACCACTAAGTTCTGTGGCCTTGCCAATTTTAAGATAATCTATCATTGATAATTTAATAAAAGATTTAAATAACGTTCCTCTTTTTTAGCTCAAAAAAGCATTTAGCGCAAGCGTTAACATCAACTAAGGCATCATGGGCATCGGAAAAACCAACCCCAAATAAACAATTATGCAGTTCATCTAAATTTGGCCATTTATAGCGACCATAATTATTAGGGATCCGACAGAAATCAACACTGCTCTTCATGGTGCAAATTTTACTAGCATTTTCTAAAACGTTTTCCATTTGTAAACGATAAAATTCAGCACTAATTATTTTATCATCAAAATCAATATTATGAGCGATAATAAACTCAGCTTTTCTGACCTCATCCGAGAATTGCTTTAAAACTGTTTCTAGATCAACACCTTCTGTTTCCGCTCGCTCTTGAGTTACTCGATGAATCCGAGCCACTTCTTCAGGAATTACAAAACCATTGGGTTTAATAATATAACTATAACTATCCCAAACATTACCCTCAGCGTCATACCAACTCCAAGCAATTTGCACAAGTCGTGGCCAATTAGCTGAATCCGATGCTGGGGCTTTATAGTCCTGAGGTAATCCCGTTGTTTCAGTATCAAAAAATAAATACATAAAATTATAAGCCAGTCATCTATTTCTGAAATAAAATAAGATACGGCGTTGCTTAATTATTTTGTTTGCTTAAATCAATTTCTTCGCCTTCTTGCCAAGCGTCACCGCTAGGCCAATTCTTTAAAATTTCACTATCAATTTCTTTTTCTACTTCTACTTTTTCTGGCTTCACCATATCCGGTCTTCCTTTAAAATTAAGTGGTTGCACTTTACTTAAATCTCCTAAAGAAAAAGTACTGACTGGTTTTTCTGGAACTTCAAAGGCTTCCATACTAGAGGGCCGAAAAGGTTGAGGTTTAACCAAGTTATACTGAGGTCGAGGAGCAACAGGCTTTTTAGTTGGAACTGGATTATTACTAACCGGTTTAATTATTTGATTAACTATCGGGGTCGGAGTTTGGACTGGTTTAATTATCACTGGAGTTGGCCTAACAGCTTCAGCTACCGGAGTTTGAGGTTTGGTTGAAATAATTATGGGTGCTTGAACTGGAGGAACTGTTTGAATTGGGGGCACTATCTGAACCGGAGGAGCTACTTGAACCGGTGCTATAATTGGAGTCACTGTTTGGACAGGAGGGGCTGCTTGAATCGGAGTTACCACTTGAGCTGAAAGTTGATTTACTGGTAAAACTGTTTTTGCCCCCTGTCTCATTTCCATTTCTATTTTTCGTTCTTCTTTTTTCTTACTTAAACAATTTTTACAAAAAACTGGACGAACGCCGTCTGGTTCAAAAGGAGTAAAAGTTACATTGCCACACAAAGCACAATTAGTTTTATAACCTTCACCACCTTGTGGTTCATAGGTTCTAGTATTAGAAATAATTGTACTGTTTGCATTATTACCACTAGCTGACGACATATTAACCGTATTACTAGAACTACTATGCCCCGTGCTTTCGCTAGAACTTTCGTGCCAATTCATAATTCGCTCTTCCACAACGCTACGTGGTGTAGCATATTTTTCACGAGACGCTCTAATAGTTTTTTCTTCTTGATTAGTTTTTTCTTCTTCAGTGAGTGGTGGTAAACCTTTAGCTGAAAATGGTGAAGAAGCGACGCCGTCAATCATTAATTTTAAATACATTTCATACTTTGGTAAATTAACCAAATCTTCTTCATTAAAAGTTGGCATGAATTCTTTGGCTAATTCCTCAGCATCAGCAGCCCCAACTCTAAAAGAAATCATTGTTCCTACATTACCAAAAACCGCTGGTTTAACTTTTTCCGTTAACTGTTCAATATACTGATGAGCTAAAATTAAATCTAAACGATATTTTCTAGCTTCAGATAAAATATTGGCAAAAGAATCAGTTGAAAAATTTTGGAACTCATCAATATACAAATAAAAATCCCGACGTTCTTTTTCAGGAATATCAACCCGACTCATCGCGGCTAGCTGAATCTTAGTAATCATCATGGCCCCAAGCAAAGCGGAGTTATCTTCCCCAATTCGTCCTTTAGATAAATTCATAATTAAAATCTTTCCACCATCCATAATTTCACGTAAATCAATGGAAGATTTTACCTGACCAACAATATTTCTCATTAAAGAGCTAGACAAAAATTGTCCAACTTTATTTTGAATTGGTGACACCGCTTCTGACGCAAATTTATCAGCATAGCCAGCAAACTCTTTTTCCCAAAAAGCTTTAACTACTGGATCCTTGATATTGGCCACTACTTGTTTTCGATAAGCCTTATCGCTTAACATCCGAACTACGCCCAATAAAGTTGAGCCCGGAAAATCTAAAATGGCTAAAATAGCATTACGCAAAATATATTCCAAACGAGGCCCCCAAGAATCGGCCCATAATTTTTGAAAGACACCAATCAAACCCGAAGCGACTAAATGTTGTAAATTATGATCAACTTGTTCCACCACATTAAAAGCGATCGGATATTCCATATCCGCTGGATTAAAATAAATCACATCTTTAACTCTCTCGGGTGGGATAAATTGAATTATTTTTTCCGCTAAATCGCCATGAGGATCAACAACGGCTACCCCGCGACCAGCTCTGATATCGTCCACAATCATGTTTTCTAAAACTGTGGATTTACCCATACCAGTTTTTCCAATCAAATACATGTGGCGGCGACGGTCGTCAGTTTTGATACCAAATTTTTTAAATTCATTCCTAAAAGTTGTTTGGGCAAAAACAGCTATATTTTCATTGCTCATATATTGTCTATAAAGCTAATTGACTTAAATAACTCTTAATAAACTCCGGTAAATACAAAAAACCAAGGATAATCGGAATAACAATCAGTAACAATCTAACCATTGACCAAACTTTTTGCCATTTTATATATTTTTTAATAGCATCAGTTTTCACTAATATTTCCTGACTAATCTCTAAATTGCGACGTAAAAGCGTTAGCTGTTCATCGCTTGAATCAGTCTTAATTTGATTTTCCATATTTTTATCTAACTTCACAAATTTTTACATATTTTTTACCAACCATAGCCATTTCTTCCATTTCTTGATCAGAAAATGGAGCCTTTTTTTCTAAATCGCGATCAACTAATTCCGTATCAGACTTAAATTTTTGTAAATACCAAGCGTCAGCCCCGCTAATAATTTGACCCATCTGGTCAAAATCCGCTAACTCCAATAATCCAGGGACAACAGTGGTTCTAAATTCATGAGGTAAACCACTTTCAATTACTATTTTAACACTTTTTTCTAAATCCTGACAGTTTACTTTAATACCAACTACCTTTTCATATTTACCCCAGGAAGCTTTAAAATCCATAGCTAAATAGTCTAATAATTTTTCTGCTAATAATTTTTTAATAACTTCTGGATTAGTGCCATTGGTATCTAATTTTATCTTATAACCTAGAGCTCTAATTTTTCTAATAAAGTCCTCTAAATCATGGTGCAGAGTTGGTTCACCGCCAGTAATCACTATGCCATCCAGTTTACCTTGGCGATTCTTTAAAAAAAGAAAAAACTCATCCTCCGAAATCGTAGGATAAGTCTTTTCATATTTCTTTTCGTCTGTCTCATTACTGGGCCAGACAAGCAGGGGGTTATAGCAAAAATGGCAACGGAAATTACAACCTTTAGTAAAAACTATAGCTGCCAATTGTCCCGGATAATCTATCAGGGTCATTTTTTCAAGTCCACCAATAATCATATATTTAGACCAGGAAAAAGGGACAAAATGTTTAACCTTCGAATGATACGAAGGAAGACCTTCGTCGCATCAGGTTCCTTACTCTTTATTTATTTAGCAATTTTTATCTTCAACTTGATAAGTTAAACGATCAGCATATTCTGAAGTTTTTCCAGGATTAAAATTTCTAACTGGAGTTAACCAGCCAACAACGCGACTGTAAACAATGCACTCCTGTCTGTTTGTTTGAATTGGACTCATATGATTGTTATTTAAATTTGTAATATATTTAATTAATTATTTCTCAGCGTTAGCTAAGCGACTCACATTAACTTCACTCTCTGTTGTATAGCCAATTTCTTCATCACACTTTGGACAGTACTTATGTTCTCCAGACAAATAACCGTGCTTGGGACAAACTGAAAAAGTTGGTGTGATAGTAAAATAAGGCAACTTATAATTATTAATAATCTTATGAACTAATTTTTTGGTGGTCTCACCATCTTTAATTCTTTCTCCTAAGAAACCATGTAAGACCGTACCGCCAGTATATTTAATCTGAAGATCGTCTTGTAAATCCAAAGCAGTAAAAATATCGTTGGTAAAGCCTACTGGTAAGTGGGATGAATTAGTGTAATAAGGAGGTAAGCCATTTTCTCTAACCGCCTTCTCATTAGCACAAATAATTTCTGGGTAAACTTCTTTATCTTTTTTAGCAAAGCGATAAGTACAACCTTCACCTGGAGTCGCTTCTAAATTATATAAACTACCAGTAGCTTCTTGAAATTCTAACAATTTATCGCGCATGAAATCTAAAACTTCAGCTGCAAAGGCGTGTCCATCAGAAGTTGAAATATCTTGACCTAACAAATTAAGTAAGGCTTCATTCATTCCATTTATACCAATAGTATTAAAATGATTCTGCCAATAAGAACCGAAACGTTCCTTGATATCATGTAAATAAAAACGTGAATAAGGATAAAGACCATCATCGGTAAACTTCTCAACGACTTTACGTTTTATTTCTAAGCTTTCTTTGGCCACTTCCATTAAGGCTAGTAATTTCTTTTTGAAATCCTCTTTGTCTTTAGCTATGTAACCTAAACGAGCTAAATTAATAGTCACTACACCTAGCGAGCCAGTTAAAGGATTAGCTCCAAATAGACCACCACCACGTTTTCTAAGTTCACGGTTATCTAATCTTAAACGACAACACATTGAACGAGCATCGTCCCGGTCCATATCGGAATTAACAAAATTAGAGAAATAAGGAACACCATATTTAGCAGTCATTTCCCACATTGGTTTTAAACATTCCCTGTCCCAATCAAAATTTTTATCAATCTGATAAGTTGGAATTGGAAAACCAAATACTCGGCCAGTAGAATCACCCTCAAGCATCACTTCCGCAAAAGCCTGATTAAAAATATCCATCTCCGCTTGAAAATCTTTATATTTTTCTTCTTTTATTTCTCCACCAATTACCACGTTTTCTTCACCAATTAGTTTTGAAGGGGTAACGTCCAAAGTAACATTAGTAAAAGGGGTTTGAAAACCAACTCGAGTTGGCACATTAACATTAAACATGAACTCTTGAAGACCTTGTTTAACTTCTTTGTAAGTTAAGTGGTCATATCGAATATATGGAGCCAAGTAAGTATCAAAATTAGAAAAAGCTTGAGCACCCGCCGCTTCGCCTTGCATGGTGTAAAAGAAATTAACAATCTGTCCTAAAGCACTTCTAAAATGTTTTGGGGCTTTACTCTGAACTTTTTCAGGCACACCTTGAAAACCTTTGGTAAGTAAATCTTTAAGATCCCAACCGCAACAATAAGGAGCGAGAAGTCCTAAATCATGAACATGTAAATCACCGCTAACGTGAGCGATTCGAATATTTTCTGGGTATAATTTATTAAGCCAATAACGAGCTGACACAGCTGAAGCAATATAGTTATTTAAACCCTGAACCGAAAAACTCATATTACTATTTTCCTTTAAACGCCAATCCGCTCGACCCAAATAATCTTCCATTAATTTTTCATCCGAAGTACCTTTGTTAATATCACGAAGTTGACGATGTTGATCTCGATAAATAATATAAGCCTTAGCTAAATCAACTTGTTTATTTTCAATCAAAGTTGCTTCCACAATATCTTGAACTTCTTCCACGGCTGGAATAGTGTTCTTATGAAAATGCTTAGCAATGTTAATTACAATCTTAGCACTTAACTCTTCAGCTAATTCATCATTGGCTTCAGAAACAGCTTCTTGAGCGTGTTTAACAGCACTAGTAATTTTACTTTGATCAAAAGCGACAATCGCTCCAGAACGTTTACGAATTTGAGTGATGATTTCTGGCATAGTAAATTGATAAGGCTTTAAAGATTGAAGGCGATAAGTCGTTTTGCAATCTTTAAAACCTTAACTTGATATTATTTTTTTTCTTTGATTAATTTATTTAGTTCTTTTCTGAATTCATTCGCATCTTTGAATTGTTCATAGACCGAAGCGTATCTGATGTAAGCAACCTGATCAACTTTCTTGAGTTGCTTCATAACCATTTGGCCAACTTGCCTGGAAGTAATCTCACTCTTCTTAAGTTTCTGTAAATCTCGTTCGATGCCATGAATTAATTGTTTAAACTTATCATCGGTGACGGCTCTTTTCTCTAAAGATTTTTTAAGACCGCTAATTAATTTTTCACGACTATAAGACTCTCTTCGGCCATCTCGTTTTACAATCATTAAATCCAGAATTTCCACTTCTTCATAAGTTGAAAAACGAAAGCCACATTTTAAACATTCCCTACGGCGGCGAATCGACAAACCATCGGTCGCAACTCGCGAATCAACCACTTTTGTGTCATCAAAATAACAAATTGGACATTTCATAATGGCGGTTATTACCCAAAGAGTCGAAATTCGTCAAGAGGGATAATAACAATATTTAGTGGGTCTATTTTAAATCGTTACACTATATCTTGTGTGTAACAATATTGTAGCAAAAGCCTAAAACAAGAACAAGTAAATAAAACCTATGATTTTTAAGGGAATACAGCTGATGATTAGTGGTGTTAGCTCTCTGTGGATAACTAGTGGGGAATTTAAAAAACAATAAAGACGGGATTAAAAAAATATAAATATCATATAGACCAATTTTTATGGGCTTAAAAAAATTTACAAAAATTTTTAAAACTAAGTAGTGTCAACTTGTCTAAATAACAAAAAATAGAGCCTTAAGCTCTATTTTTTAAAACAATCAAAAGATTTAAATTATAACATTTTCTTCCGAATAAAAGCCGGTACGCTCAAGTCATCTTCTTCAGTATTAGAAGAGGCTGGTTGTTCCATTTTCTTCTCAATTATTGGCTTAACCGGAGTATTTTTAAAGACTGATAATTTAGTTTTAGTTTTGTCTGCCCAAGAAGAAGATGAGGATAAAGGGGTGGCTTCTCGTTCTCTTTCATTTTCTTCAATAAATGAATTAGATGTGTAGCTAGCTTTGGCCGGTTCACTCTTAGCGGCATTATTACTACCCTTACCATCAAACCCAGTTGCTACCACCGTAATCTTAATTTCATCTTTCAAAGATTCATCAATAACTGCACCAAAGATGATCTTAGCTTCATCGTCAGCAGCGGCTGTGATAACTTTAGCGGCTTCGCTAACTTCATTCATTGATAAATCAGTACCACCAGTAATCGTAAAGACAATACCACGAGCACCATCAATCGACATGTCTAATAAACTAGAATTAATCGCTGCTTTAGCTGCTTCAATCGCTTTGTTTTCACCACTAGCCTGACCGATACCCATTAAAGCACTACCCGCATTAGACATGACCGCTTTAACATCGGCAAAATCGGCATTGATAATACCAGGAACGGTAATAATTTCGGCAATTCCCTGCACACCTTGACGAAGCACGTCATCGGCAATATTAAAAGCATCAAGCAATGAAGTTTTCTTATCAATCACTTGAAGTAATTTATCATTAGAAATAGTAATAATCGTATCAACCTTATCGGCAAGTTCGGCAAAAGCTCGATCGGCGATATTCTTACGTTGACCACCTTCAAAAGCAAATGGCTTAGTCACAACTGCTACAGTTAAAGCGCCGAGCTCACGAGAGATTTTAGCCACTACAGGAGAAGCGCCAGAACCAGTTCCGCCACCCATACCACAAGTAATAAAAACCATATCGCAACCCTTTAAAGCTTCTCTGATTTCATTTTCTGATTCTTCAGCGGCCGCTTTTCCTAATTCTGGATTCATGCCAGCACCAAGCCCACGAGTCACGGTTTTACCAATGTGAATTTTTTCACCTGCTTTATTATAATGCAAAGCCTGAATATCAGTGTTTACAGCCACAAATTCAACACCCTTAATACCGCTATTTACCATTCGGTTAATCGCGCTACCACCGCCACCGCCAACACCAACGACTTTGATCTTAGCAAAAGTTTCAATTTCTGGTTTAATTTCGGCCATATAACTATCCACAAAGATGAAAAGCGTTAAACAACTAGATTACTTACTAAACGCCTCGGATTTTGTGTTTTAAATATTTATTATTTTGGAATAATGTGATTAAAGAAGTTTTTAGCTTTGCCAAAAACTCCAGCTAAATTTTTACCTATATTATTACTACTATGAACTTCCGAACTATTATGATTACCCCAAATAACTAAACCTAAAGAGGTTAAAAATTCTGGAGTTTTAACTTTATCAATCACAACACTAACATTTTTTGACACACCCATACAAGCTGGTAGTCTTAATTTTCGTTTAGCTAAGTCAACTAGCCCACTAAGTTCAGCGCCGCTACCAACAAAAACAATTCCAGCTGGCAACATGCCTGAACGGTCAACCCGTTTAAATTCAGCGTCAATTTTTTCTAAAATTTCTTCTACTCTAGCTTCAATGATTTCAGCTACATAATATTTGGAAACTGTTTCGATGTCATCATTAACATCTTCCTCTTTAACTAATTCACGAACATCTACTTCTTCTTCGCGATCAATCTCAGCCGGGTTACAGTTACCAAACTCTCTCTTAATTCTTTCTGCCAAGTTAATTGGACAACGAAGCCCAATCGCAATATCAGCAGTTATATGTTCTGAACCAATTGGTAAAATAGCGGTATGTAACAAATTTCGTTCTTCGTAAATAGCCACCGAAGTAGTTGAAGATCCGATATTAACTAAAGCTACACCCAATTCTTTTTGTTTAGGAGTTAAAACTGATTCAGCTGCTGCCAAAGGAGCCAAAACTAAATCTTCAATTTCTAATCCAGTCCGATAAATAGCCTTAGTTAAATTTTTAATCTGAGTTGATAGCCCTTGAATAATTAAAGTTTCAACTTCTAAGCGAATGCCACTCATACCAATTGGATCTTTAATATCAGTCTGATTATCAACCGAAAATTTAACAGGAATAACATGTAAAATTTCGTAATTAATTGGAACAGCTAAAGCACGAGCGGCTTCAATAGCCCGATTAACATCTACCTCGTTAATTTCACCATCACTTTTTGATACAGCAACCACACCTTTACTTCTTTCGCATTTAACATGGGGATCATTAATACTAACCCAAACATTGGTAATCGGTACCCCAATCAAACGTTCCGCTTTTTCAAGACAAGCTGAAATAGAAGAAGTGGTTTCTTCAATACTACTTACGACTCCTTTATTAACGCCCGCCGTTGGCGAAGAAACTGCACCAATAATTTGCAATTCTTCTCCAGATGGAGTTTCTATTTTTTGGCCAATTACCAAACGAATAGCCGTTGAGCCGACGTCTAAACCGGCAATGATTTCATCTCTCATAAATAATTTATAAATGTAAGCTTCCGCGGCGAAACCAAGAAAAAAACGAATTTTAGCAATATCCGCTTAGCCAAAAAGAGCCTTACTTGTTTAATTAGATTATACTAGATTTTTATTTTTTTAACAACCAATTTTAAAGTGAAAATAAACTCAAATACCAGCTGGCGATTTGACCTCCCCAAAATAAGGCAATTATTGCGCCAATAGCTAAAAATACCCCTAAAGGCAATTTACTGCTCCAGTGTTTGCGCCCAAATACTAAGAGCCCAACACCAACGATAGCGCCAATAAAATAAGCACTTAAAATAGCCACGGATAACTCCAAAATATTAGGAAAAATTACTCCCAAAAATACTCCTAGCCAAATATCCCCCTCCCCTAAGCCCTTACCTCGGGTTATTAAATACTGAGCGCCGAAAAAAACCGCTGATAAAGCCATAGTCACTAGCACTGCAACCATATAAGAACCTAAAGTATAAGGAAAAATAAAAGCCCCTAAAACAAGCAAAACAATACCACTCCAAATAAGCGCGGAGATAGGGATTAAATACCAACGAAAATCAAAGATAAAAACTAACACCAAAACAGAAACAATAATAAAACTCCTAAACAAGGCTAAGGGTGAAAAACCAAAACTTAAAAACGATAAGTAAAATAATATCCCCATCAAAAGCTCTACGAGCGGATACTGCCAAGATATTTTTTGAGAACACGCTCGACATTTACCTTTTAATAAAAAAAAGCTGAGTAAAGGAATGTTATCATACCACTCAATTTGGGCTAAACAATTAGGACAATGAGAGCGGCCGAAAATTGTTTCTTCTTTGTAAAGACGCCAAGCTAAGCAATTAATAAAACTACCGATTAATATCCCAAAAATCCAAGAAATAATCGGACCAAACATTAAATAGTCATTCATATAATTATTTTGCTAATAGTTTTGCTTTAGCTAAACGAAACATCACTTGTTGTTTATAAATATCTAAACTATTTTTTTGATTCAAGCTTAAATAAGGGTTATTTGAATCTGGTAATAAACTATAAGCTTTTTCAAATTTTATAATAGCATTTTTATAATCATGATTAAACATCAGAGAGTCACCCCAAGCTAAATAAATTTTTGGTAACTCCGGGCTAAGCAAAGCCAAATCATTAAATGATTTTTCCATATTATAACGATCGCCCAAGGCTCCCGAAATAAAAGCTTTAACAAACCTATTTTCAAAATTACTACTAGGTAATATTTTTTCAGTAAGTGCTAGATAACGCAAAACTGTTACGGTGCTAGACTGATTACTTATATTCGGTAAACTTTCTAAAAATCTTAAAGAAATTCCTTGGTTATAATAATCGGCAAAAACTTGATTTGGCCCAGTAGCATTTAAATAATCTTTTAAAACTAAGGCAGCAAAATATTCAGACTTAACGGTTTCATCTAAAATTTTATTATAATAATAATCCGCCTGGAGTCGTTCAATTTCAATAAAAGATCCATATAAAAATAATAAGGCCGTCGCTAAAACCAAAATTGTTCTAGCAAGGCTAGCTATTTTTTTATCCAGTTGAATAACAAGAACTGATTTACCAGAGATCACAAAGGCTAAAGCAACTATAAACCAAAAATAAATATTAGTGACTGTAACCGAGAAATTAAACAATAAAGACACTAAATAAACGGCCAATGACCACATTAAAAAAGCGGATAAATTTTGATAATTATTATCTTTAAGAGCTTTAAGTAAATTAGCAAATACCCAATAAATAAAGTAAGCAAAGAATAGTAAGCCAACAATCCCAGTAGTTAGTAGAATATCTAAAATTAAATTATGAGCCCGGTCACTATAAGAATTAGGTTTAGAATAAAGAGCTGAATCCACTTTATAATAAGTAACATAAACTTCTTTTTGGTTTTCTAAACCGTAACCCAGCCAGGGTTTTTTAAGATAAGCCGCCCAACCGGTTTGCCACAATTCTAGACGGACGGCCGCACTGCCCTTTTTAAAATTAGTTAATTCTTCAAAACGAGGACGATTACTAATAGCTAAAAAAGTTAAAAAACTAGATAAAGTTATCACAACAACCAAAATAATTAAAAATATTTTTTGACGTGATAAAATATTTTTTTGAGTCAAAAACCAAATTAACCAAACAGCTGAAATTATTAAAAAAATAAAAAAAGTTGCCCGACTCCCAGTTGCCAGCAAGGCTGCTAATTCACTGATAAAAACAAGAGCCCAAGGTAAGCGGCTAAGTTTATTTTTAGCAATAAAAATTAAATAAGCACTAAACGGTAAAACTAAAACTAACCAGCAAGCTAAATAATTTGGCTGACCAAAAAAAGACATGGACCGACCAGTGATATTAGCTGGTTCTGACCAAGTAACAAAATCCCAACCCAAAATTTGTAAAATAGCGTAAAAAGAGACTAATAGTCCGGAAATTGAAATTACTTTTAAAAAACTATTAATTTTAATTAATCTTAAATTTTCTGGGATACTATTTAAATGTAGAACTAATAAAGTTGCCCATAAACCATAAAATAGCCAAGAAATTAAACCTTCCTGACGATCATAGGTGCCCAGCCAAGACATCGCTGGATCAACTGAAAACAATAAACTAATTATTAAAAAAATAAACAACAACCCCAGAGGTAAAACATTTTTTAAAATACCTTGAGAAATCTTAATTTGAAATTTAGAAAAATGCCAAACAACGGCAAATAATAATAATAAAGTAAAAATTTTAAAAACCACTAGCTTGTCTAAATCAATGCTAGTTGGATAAAAATAATTAAAAAAAAGTGGCGTTAACCCTAAAATTATCCCGATTGCTAAATTGGCTAAGCAATTCGAGCCAGAATTTAAAATATTTTTATTCATAATAAAATTATAACACATAACAAAAAGGACTCCTAAATGGAGTCCTTTATAACTATAATTTTTAGATTACTTACGTCTCTGCCATTGTTCAAAATAAACTAACAACGGACTAGCCACAAACAAGGAACTATAAGCTCCACAGAAAACACCAATCATCAAAGCTAGTACAAAGTCTCGAATGGAAGAACCACCAAAAACTAAAACCGCAAATAGAGATAAGAGCACCGTTAAAGTGGTATTAATAGAACGAACAAAAGTCTGATTTAAACTATGATTAACTGTATCAGCAAAAGAGTCTCGACTTTTTGGTAGATTTTCACGAGTTCTATCAAAAACGATAATCGTATCATGAACACTATAACCAAGTACTGTCAGGAGAGCGACGACAAAGGGTGTATTGACCTCTACCGCGAAGTAATGGCCCAAGATGGCAAAGATACCAGCAGTAATTAAAATATCATGGAATAAAGCAATGACGGCAATTAATCCATACTTCCAGGAAACAACTGGTTTCGAAACTTTATTAAAAGCTAAAGAGATATATAAAATAATAATCAACAAAACCAAGAACATAACCCAAAAAGATTTACTTCTAAGTTCGGCCCCCACTGAAGTACCAATTGATTCAAAACGAACCTCGGTCATTCCCTGTTTAGCAATTTCCATTTTTTTCAAAGAATCGATGACTGCTAAATGCTTGTCTTGAGAGGTTTCTTGAAAACGTAAAATAATAGAACTGCTGCCAGTTGGTTGGACAACTAAACTACTGATACCAGCACTAGCTACTCCATTTTGAATTTCGGTAACGGTTGGTTGACCAGCGGCAAATTTAACTTCTAATAAACTACCACCTGTAAAATCTAAGCCCGCTTTTAAACCCCAGATTGCTAAAGCTAAAATTGATAAGACAACCATCCCACCAGAAATTAAGAGCCAAAGCTTTCGATACTTGATAATTTGATAATTAACCATAAAGTTATATTAAAAATTGATGCTTAGTTATTAATTTTTTTAACCCCAAGCCACCAAGGGTGACGAGATAAAAATTTACCAACAAATACTCTCATTAAACTACTAGTAATAACGATACTACTTAACATAGAAATGGAAACACCTAAGAATAAAGTGGCTCCAAAACCTTTAACTAAACCGGTTCCGAAACTCATTAAAACAAAACAAGCTAAAATAGTCGTCGTGTTCCCATCCCGAATTGATGGCCAAGCTCGTTTGAAACCTTCATCAATTGCAATATCAAGTGGTTTACCGGCTCGAAGTTCTTCTTTCATACGTTCAAAAATCAAGATATTAGCATCAACAGCCATACCAATTGATAAGATGAAACCAGTAATCCCCGCTAAAGTTAAAGTCACCGAAGCGTGAGCATAATAACCTAGGAAAATAAAGACAATTAAAAACATGCCCGCCGATAAAATACCATCAAAAATCTTGAGCTCTCTAAAGACATATATAAACAGAGCAAACAGAGATGTTAAAAAAACAACTGTCATCCACCAAGGCATCACTTTAAAGATGGCAAGAACTGCCATTACATAAATACCTAAACAAACAACGGCAATTAAGCCTGGGAATCTATAATAAAGGATCATGAATAAAGCCACTAATATGAAACCAACGATACCGGCTTTAAAGCTATTATCAATTGATTGTTGTCCTAAACTAGCTTCAACCGTTTGTTGTCCAATTAAATTAATTGGTACTGGTAAAGCACCAGTATTTAATCTCTGAACTAATAATTTAGCTTCAGCTACTGTGAACTTACCAGAGATAACCGCCTCACCGCCAGAAATCTTTTGACTAACAGTTGGGGCGCTAATTGTATAACCGTCTAAAACGATCGCCACTTGCTTATTAATATTACGATCGGTAATTGATTCAAACATTTTAGATCCTTCGGCGTCAAACTTTAAAGCTACTTCCGGAGTCCCATCATTAGGATTGAATTTTAAAGTCGCACTTTTAAGATTTTTACCAGTTAGTTCAGTATTTTTCCAAGTTTGTTCTAAATTAACTGCTCCGGTAGAAGTACCAGTAATAGCAATTGGAGCGGTAGTAGTTTCTTTAAATTCTAATAAAGGAGTTTCACCAATTAACTTAATTGCTTCGTTAGCGTCTTTAATACCAGCCAACTCCACGATAACTCGATAATCACCGTTAATAGTTCGGTTAACTTGAATCACTGGCTCTGAAACACCAGTTGAGTTAACGCGACGTTCAATTACATCACGAACACCTTCCAAAGAAGAAGTTCGATCCGCTTCAGGAATACTTTGAACATTAGCTTCATAAGTAAGCTGTGTTCCACCTTGTAAATCAAGTCCTAAAACAAAAGGTATTTCTTGTGTGTGTGGCAAGATGACGACATTACGAGTCGCTTTAGCCAACGAGTCAGAAAATTGGTTGTAATAATTACCGGCACTTCCCAAGAAGGAAACGATGGCGAAAATTACAATTAATAAAATAGTGAACCTTAGATGAGCTTTTTTTGAAGAAAATAAGCCTTTTGACTGATTTTTCATATAAATTTTAAAATTAAAAAGCGAAACGAAAGAATTACAACGTTTTGCTTTTAAATCTTAGAATAAACTCTATAAAAAATCAATGGGTAAAGACCTTAATTATTAACATCTGGACAAATTAGCTCCTTTTTACTATAATTAAGCCCATAAAGATATAAAAATAATAATAAAAATATGCCACTTATTCCAACAGTTATTGAAAAAGAAGGTCAGATGGAAAGAGCTTATGATATTTATTCTCGTTTACTTAAAGATCGAATAATTTTCTTAGGGGAAGCCATCGATGATCACGTTGCTAATATAATTATTGCCCAGTTACTGTTTCTAGATGCTGAAGATAAAACTAAGGATATTAAATTTTACATTAACTCTCCTGGCGGATCAGTTAGTGCTGGTTTAGCTATCTATGACACCATGCAATATATTAAAGCTGATGTAGCAACTATTTGTTTAGGAACCGCCGCATCAATGGCCTCATTGCTAATGGCTGCGGGTGCTAAAGGTAAACGAATGGCTTTGCCTAATAGTGAAATAATGATTCATCAAGTTATGGGTGGAGCCGAAGGACAAGCTTCTGATATAAAGATTCAAGCAGAACACATTCTTAAAACTAAAGATAAATTGAATCAAATCTTGGCCCTACATACTGGGCAAAAAAAAGAAAAAGTTGAAAAAGATAGTGATCGGGATAATTGGATGGAGGCTGATGAAGCCAAAAAATATGGTTTAATTGATACCGTTCTAAAGAATCAATAAAAATAAAAAAGACTCTTAATCAGAGTCTTTTTTTATAGATAAATTATTTAATAATTAAGGTCTTAATCATTAAATGAAATAAGGCAACACTATTAGTTCCAGCCGTTAATGGTGAACAAGAAAAACTATAAACTTTACTTAAATCTTTATTAAATACGTAAGCCGCTAAACCATCCTGAGAATAAAAACCTTGCCAAGATTCGCCGCTAATAGCTTCCCCCGGAAGTAATCCAGAAAATTGTTGAGTAAACCAAACACTAGGTTTAATTTTTCCAGGATTATCTTGATAAACTACTTGAATAAAGGCTTTATCGGAATCAGCAAAAATTACCGTACTATTTATATCGCTTCGAGTAATCTCCCAAGAATTAGGATAAATAATGGTAGCCTTAGAATCAATTTGATAACTTAACATTTTAGAGTTTTCTGATACTTTAGCTCCTGGAACTAATGGGTCATAAGCACTTTTTAATTCAGCTAAATCTAAGTAACCGTCAGCATCTGAATCGGCTTTATTTGGATCAGTCCCAATAATTTTTTCTTCAACATCCGTTAAACCATCAGCATCTGAATCAACCGTAGAAATCTCCGCTGTAGTCGTCACAATCTGGGCATCTTCCGGAAATAATAAATCTGAGCTAGAAGTAGCCAAATCATTAGTTGAAGTCGAAATTATTGGTGTTTCAGTAGCAACTGTTTCAATTGGATTAGTCGCTTCTATTTTTGGCGGAATAACAATCGGTGTCTCAGTAGCTTGAGTGTTAGTACTGGACAAAATCACTGGCTGACTTAGATAAGGTTTAATAAAATAAGCATAGCCAAAATAAAATAAAGCGCCCACCAAAATTAAGCCCCCACCAATTATTAATAAACCGATTTTGTGATGACTCTCGGTCCCAGAAAATTTAATCGCTTGATCGTTTTTACCTGAAGTCTGACCAGAAAAAGTCTGACCAGAAAAACGATGCGATTCTGGCATATTGTGAGTCACGAAATCTTGACTGATTTTATTGTCAATCTTATTTTCTTGGCTAAAAGTCTCTTTGGCTTTATTAAAATTTTTAAACATAAATCATCAGAAAAATAATCAAACTGACCAGAATAAGCAAGCCCGCCGTTAACCAACTAAAAATTCTAACATCGTTAGATTCGTGACTGTGTGGCATAATATGAAGACTTAAAGACATTTTACGCCCTGATTTTTTCTGTAAAATACTACTTGTCTTATTTCGATTATCCATACTAATTAGTTTACAATAACAGTACTAGTTGCCTGTTTTTGAACATCAGTCATCTTACCAGCACCTAAAGGATTATAACCATTTTTAACCTCTTCACCATCACTGTGACCATCACCATCCGTGTCAGATTTCAAAGGATCAGTTTTATAAATTTTTACTTCTTCATAATCAGATAAACCATCACCGTCGGTATCAACTTTATTTGGGTTAGTATTATAAATTTTTACCTCATCATAATCAGATAAACCATCACCGTCGGTATCTTTATTGGTCGAATCAGTTCCTAAAACGGCTTCTTCTTGGTTAGTTAAACCATCAGCATCAGTATCAATTAAATTAGCCTCTGAAGTAGTTGCTGTTACTAAGGGAGTTGAAGTCACTACTGGAACTTCTTCGCTAACCGGAATCGTATTGGTGTCAGTAACAACTGGAGTTTGGGTCGCCACATTAGTAATTATCTTAACATTGTCAGCTGTAGGAGATTCGATGGCATTCTGACCAGACAAAAATTTAATGTAAACTAAATAACCCAAGCTAATAAGTAAAATTATAAGTAAGACAATCAAGCCGATCTTTAAAATTTTTCCCTTAGCCGAGACTGGTAAATCTTCGGAAGCTGATAATCCCGCTTTTTGAGTTTCAATATCAGTTGGTAGACTAGCTGGAGTAGTGGCAGAATTAGAATAATATCCCGAAAACTTTTTAGCTTCCGCTGTTTTATCAGTATCAGCAAAAATGTCATCAACTGGCGGTGTTGGGGTTGCCGGTTGGTTCGGTTGGTTTAAGTCATTGAACATAAATTTATTTTTTATTTTTTTATTTATTTTTTTATACGATAAATGTATAAACCGCCCTGATCATTTACGACTTCAGCTGACTGGTTAGGATTAACATGAACTTTAATCTTTTCTTCCTTGGTCATATCCCTGACCGTAGAACTAGTTGCTTGATTATTATTTAAAGAAATAGGCGATATGGGCTTCTTGTTTAAAACAATTAAGATAACTACAAAAATAATTGTAATCAAAATTACTGAAACTAAAATTATAATGTTTTTTCTACTACTTAATTGTATCATATAAAAAGATTTACTTTAAATTAATAATAAGCTCCTCCAGGAGTAATTTGAGTGGCTGGAACTAAGAGTTGTTTACAATTAGTGTAGGATGGCGCTAAACATACCTGATAAGCATCACAAGTATTAGGACAAATGTCACCACAACCATTTGATCCACCACATTTATTAGAACAATCCGGTTGGCAGCTAAAATTCTGCGTAGTTCCACAAACATATTGAACGCCGCCGCCACCACAAGTTTGTGGGTCAGCACAATTATCTGGACAAAAACCACCACAACTATTTGATCCACCACATTTACCAGCACAACTAGGCTGACAAGTCTTATCAACTAAAGTCGAAAAAACATAACGACAATAAATAGTTTTAGCATCTTGATTAAGACTGGTTTCATTGCTAGCCCAAATTTGATTATAAGGTAAAGTGTTTCCGGAAATCGGACCCTTGTTACCTAAAGACTGAGCGGCTGGCCAAAAAGAATCATTATAACTATTAAGATTCCAGTTACTATAATAATCCTCCGTACATTTCCAATCCGATGTCGAATCGGTATTCATTGATAAGGCATTAGAGACGCCCGTTTTGTTTCGACAACCCGATAAATTAAGAGTGGCCGATACACCATGTTTATTGCCACCAGCTGTACCAGAGTAATCATCAGCCTTAATAGCAAAAAGATTTGTTCCACTTAAAACTGAAACCGGAAATTTTTGAATAGTATTCCAATCAGTTCCACTAGCAACTTGGGTTCCATTAAAGTAAGTCGTATGAGCATTGTCGGCGCAAATTTGAACATCAGCCGAAGTTGAACAACAAGAATTAGCTACACAAGTTTCACCGCTAGAGCAATCTCCACAAGAACCACCACAGCCATCATTACCACAAATTTTATCGCCACATTGTGGCGTGCAAACACAGACACCACAATCTTTACTACAATTTGAACAATTTTCCATGTTAATAGTTTGACCACCTGCATCTTTAATCGTATATTGGCAGACTCCATCACCACAGTAACCACCACCTTGATCAGCTGCTTTAAATACACAACTATTACTGTCTAAAATAGGATAAGGTGATTTAATATTTAATCCCGAAGTACAAGCATATTGAATGGTTGAAGATGGGCTGACAATATCATTTCTGGTCCAAACTCCGTCATAACCATCACACTCCTCAATACCATCATTATAGAGTCCGCCGCGACCTTCAGTGTTGGGTTTTTGTTTAACACCATCGCCACAAAAACTATTTATTTTTAAATTAAAACTCTTTTCCGTACTAGCGCCATATTCATTAACTGCATTAATTCTGACGGTAGTAGAAGTCGGCATGGGGACATAAATAGAGTTACCCATTAAATAAGTATCTCCGTAATCATTAGAAGAAATGGCTAAACCACTTGGGCCTGATAAAATATTATACTTCAAGCTATGATTACCACTTTGAGTTTTTCCTAACAAACAAGAAGTACCACTTATCTGATAAGCTTGACCAATACGAGCCATGTTTTCACATTGAAAATCTAAGAAAGGTTTTTCTATTTTTAAATTGAAATTAATATTAGTGGTAGCCGACATACCATCGGCTCTAGCCGTAATGCTAAAAGGCACTACCAAATCTTGAGTTATCGGTGTTGAGGTTGGAATTAAAACTGAAAAATCAATTTTGTTTTTATTTAAACCAATTGGAGTTTGAATCGCAGTCGCAACCGCTTTAGTAATTGCTAAATTAATAGCTGAAAAATTAGAACTAAGTGGAGTTAAAGTATAAGTTGGTTTAGAATTACTACCTTCCACTGAGAAAGTATATTTTAAAGGATTAATGGGATCAATAAAATAATTAGCATCTTCAGCTTCTATTTTAGGTTTATTAGCAGCGCTAATATTGATAATAATCGTTGAAGTGCTGACTGCGCCACGGCTATCAGTTAAAGTTAAAATCATATTATATGAACCTGGATTACCAGCTCTAGGTGCATATAATTTTTTCTGATTAGCATCGCCGGTGTCTTGTAAAACTGGGCTTAAGTTTGCCCCAGATTGCCAACCACTATTAATCCAAGCATTTGGTGAACTGATACTTAATTTCCAAGAAATAAGGTCACCTTCGGCATCTTGAACTTTAATATAGCCGTTAAATTCTTTTCCGGCTTCCCCATCAGTATAAGAACTAACAATAACTGGGGCGGTATTTAAACTGACTCCATTGCCAGTAGTCGCTGAACAAAAATTAGCATTAATTTTACCATCCGTTGTGTCATAACCTAAAAGTCTAGTTTCAAAAGTGGAACACAAATTATAATTAATCCCATTTTTAGTTGAGGTATAAGAAAAAGCATAACTACCGAAAGGCAAAGTTAGGTTACTGTTTACAAATTGTTGACGGGTATTATCCCAACAAGTGTTTGCGTCATAACCATTACAATAACCGAGAGTGTTAATGGGATCAACTAATAAATCTTTAAGTCCTAATTGAGGCCATAAAGTTTCTTTCCAGCTAGGCCAAACTGACAAGCTGCTGCCTAAAATATAAGTACCTGATTGTAAGCTAGGATATGACCCTTGGTTAGTTTTGATCTGATCAACTGCAGCCTGCATTTGGCTAAGCTCGCCCAAACGTTTAACATCACGAATCGACATAGCCTTTAAACTGTCACAAAATAAATTTACTGGACAATCACTATCAATTAAACAAGTTTTATCTGTAGTTAAAATACATTTGCCATAATTAGCGTTAGCCGTATTATTGGCACACTGATAAGTACTAGGACAATCGGTGTCGGCTAAACAATGGAGGTTAGATATGGAACACTTACCAGAATTAGTAATGTTATCATTAAATTTCCAATGAGAGACTAACTGACCAAGGATATCTAAAGTTTTAGTTTCTGATTCCTGGTTATATGAAATTAGATAGATATTGGTATAA